>TARA_R110002012_G_scaffold62737_4_pt1 | contig 27306 bp, 27 predicted proteins | sample TARA_R110002012 | Tara Oceans TARA_R110002012 (sample SAMEA4396515) | marine metagenome | biome: Westerlies Biome; feature: [DCM] deep chlorophyll maximum layer (ENVO:01000326); material: water (ENVO:00002006), including particulate matter (ENVO:01000060) such as... | depth 40 m | reverse complement strand
TCCAGGCCAGCCGTTCTGGCAGCGACAGCTTCGGTGGACGACAAGGCATTCCTAAGCATGAGCGTTCAGCAAACAGAAGAATCCAAACAACTTTTATACAAAGGCTTGAAGGCAGTTGGTGCCAACGTCATCCCTTCTTTCACCAACTTTGCTATGTTCCCCATTGACATGAATGGCAGCACCTTCCTCAGCCGCATGAAAGAAAAAGGCGTGCTGGTGAGATCCTGGAACTTCAAAAATCAGGACTGGTGCCGGGTGAGCATTGGGCGCAAAGACGAAATGGAAGCTTTCAACAAGGCCCTGGCTCAGGTTGTTTAGCTGAAAAATTGCATATAACTGTGTGGCGGGCAATCTGTCCCGATACACTCAATCTTTTTTCAGTTTTTTTTAAGACATTTCAAACGTTTTCGATGACCCATAAAGGCACTTTGTGCCAGACACGATGGTGACAGTAGTTGAAAATCACTGGAATTATCGCAATGTTTGCCTCTGTTTTTTTGACTATTGACAAAAGATGCTCCCTAAGATAAACCCTACCAGTACTGAAGCGTGGAAGAAGCTAAAGACACATTTCAGTCAAATGGAAAAAGTGCACATGAAGGATCTTTTCAAAAAGGATCCTTCCCGTTTCGATAAATTCCATTTAAAGTTCGAAGACCTTCTTTTTGATTTCTCAAAGAATATCATCACCGAAGAAACGCTTAACCTGCTGTTGGAACTTGCAGAGCAGGTGAAACTGCAGGAGGCCAAGAAGCAGATGTATTCAGGCGAGTGCATCAATGTAACCGAAAGTCGCTCAGTACTTCACGTAGCCCTGCGCAACCGTAGCAACACACCCATTATTGTTGACGGGCACAACGTGATGGAAGACGTGAACGCAGAGCTGGCAAAGATGAAGGCTTTCACGGAAAAACTGCATACTGGTGAATTGAAAGGGTTTTCTGGCAAGGCTATCAGGCATGTTGTCAATATCGGCATAGGAGGCTCTGACCTGGGGCCATACATGGTTACCGAATCGCTCAAGCCCTATCAGGTAGAGGGCATCGAAAGTCACTACGTATCGAATGTGGATGGTACTCATTTGCTGCAGACGCTCAAAAAGGTAGATCCGGAAACTACCTTGTTTATTATCGCATCCAAAACCTTTACCACGCAGGAGACCATGACCAATGCCGAGTCGGCGAGAGATTGGTTGTTGGCTGCCTGTAAGGACGAGAAATATGTTCGCAACCACTTCATCGCCCTTTCTACCAACACGGAGAAGGTGGTGCAGTTTGGCATTGCCGAAGAGAACATGTTCAAGTTCTGGGACTGGGTAGGTGGCCGATATTCTCTTTGGTCAGCGATTGGGATGTCAATCGCCTGCGCCATCGGGTTCGACAACTTCATGGAGCTGCACGACGGTGCCCATGCCATGGACAACCACTTCCTGAACACATCCCACGGAGAAAACCTTCCAACGATATTGGCGCTGGTTGGCGTGTGGTACAACAACTTCTTTGAGGCTGAAAGCCAGGCCATCCTCTGCTACGACCAGTACATGCACCGCTTTGCACAGTTCCTGCAGCAGGGTGAAATGGAGAGCAACGGCAAGTCAGTGGGGCGTGATGAAAAAGACGTCAATTACGAAACTGGTACCATTGTGTGGGGTGAGCCGGGCACCAATGGCCAGCATGCTTTTTATCAGCTTTACCACCAGGGCACAAAGTTGATTCCTTGCGACTTCATTGCTTCGGCCAACAGCCAAAACCCTTTGGGAGACCATCAGGAAAAGCTCCTCTCCAACTTCTTTGCTCAAACAGAGGCACTGATGATTGGAAAAACCAGAGAAGAGGTCATTGCTGAATTGAAAAAGGCCGGCAAATCGGATGAAGACATTGATGCGCTAACACCCTACAAGATTTTCAGAGGCAACCGACCTACCAACAGCTTCTTGATGAAAAAACTTACCCCAAGAGCACTTGGTTCGCTGATAGCGCTTTATGAGCACAAAATCTTTGTGCAAGGCATTATCTGGAACGTCTACAGCTTCGATCAGTGGGGTGTGGAGCTTGGCAAGCAGCTAGCCAATCAAATACTTCCTGAGCTACTCAACGGTAGTGCAGTCACCAGCCACGATTCGTCTACCAACGGACTGATCAATGCTTACAAAGGGCTGAAGGAGTAAACTTCAAAAGTCACCGACACAAAGCGTTGCCTGAGGCGAGGTAAGTCCCTAAATTGTCATTCACTTTTTCGTTGACATGAACAGAATAGACCGGCTATTTGGGGTAGTTACTTATATCCAATCCAGAAAATACACCTCGCTACGGCAGCTGGCGGAGAAATTTGACAAAAGCGAACGCACGGTTTTCCGTGACTTGCGGGCAATTTCCGATATGGGCCTGCCCCTGGGTTTCGAACCCAACAAAGGGTACTTCATCACTGATGGCTATTTCCTCCCTCCCGTTTCCTTCACCAATGAAGAAGCAAACGCCCTGATACTCATGGCCTCGCTGGCCGATCAGTTTACCGACAAGTCCATTATAAGCCACAGCAAAACGGCTGTCGAGAAAGTAAAGGCTGTACTTAAGGGAAGCCAAAAGGAAGGCGTGGATCACCTGCATGAGCAAACCCGGGTGCTTAAGTGGCACCATGACATGCTTGATGCGCAGTATCTCACTATCATTCAAACGGCCATCAGCAGTAAGCAAGTGCTTAAAATGACATATGAAAACAAAGGGCTTGAAACCAGCACCAGAGAGGTGGAGCCGGTCGGTCTTTTGTTCTACATGTTCGACTGGCACATGATTGCCTGGTGCTGGAAAAGAAACGACTACCGGGACTTCCGTGTGGTACGGATAAAGAAGCTTGAATGCACGGCAAAACCCTTTAAAAAGCAGGATCACATCAACCTTGACGACTATATAAAAGATCTTCCTGAAAATTTTTCAAATTCGATGACATAGGGTTGTCAGTAGCAGGTATTTCTTTGAATACAAATAGCAAAGAAATGAACCATAGCCTTACCATTAAAAGAACTTATCGTATCCAGAACACTGTTTCAAATGTTTGGCAGTCGCTCGTCTGCCCTACCCTGATCGAGCAGTATGCTCACAACTGCGAAATCGCTGAACGGAACTCGGAAGAGGCGGCCAGTTCCCTTGAAACATGCGCAACTTTCAGATCCGGCGATATCCTCGAATACGAGAAAGACGTCCGGGTTAAGTTTTCGACTTTCGATCCAAACGCAGGACTGGCCAATGTGCCACAGAATTACATTCACATTTCCTATGAGCTATCTGAGGTTGGCAACGAAACCGAGCTCAGCATTACCATTGAAAACTTTATGGAAGAAAATGAGCGGTTCAAGCACTCCCAGTCAAAATGGAAGAATATATTGTCTCCAAGAGTTGAGAGCTTGCTGGCCAGTTAGTTTGGTTACCGAAGTATGAAAGACCACAAACCAATCGGACAAACAAAAGGAGTCGGTTTTCAGGTCGGCGTTCGGAAGACGTTTGCAGTCGACAGGGATAAGCTCTGGGCGTTTGCTTTATCCAAAAAAGGCGTTGAGCTTTGGTTTGGTAACGTAGCGGTTGACCTTCCTTATCATACACCGTTCAATAGCAAGGAAGGTATGGAAGGCCTTATCACCACTTTACAGGAAGGCTCCCACCTTAGAATGAAATGGAAGAAACCTGACTGGGAGCATTTTTCTATGCTGCAGATCCGGGTTATTCCGGCAGGAGATAAAGCAGCGCTTTCGTTTCATCAGGATCACCTGACAGATGAAAACCAGAGAGCAGAAATGAAGGCCCACTGGATCAGTATTATTGAAAAAGTAGGTGACTGTGTTGCGTCTCTGTGATTTCTCGTTTTAGCAATTCACCATTCCCTTTGCTCACCTTACCATTGACGTATTGTAAGCACATTCATTCAAAGGGAAACCCTACCTTCGGAAAAACAACCTCCTCTTGCCATGCGAGTAACTTCATTTGCCTTCTTTCTACCGTTCTTGCTCCTCAGCACAATCTCCAACGCTCAAAATGACTTCAGGGTAGTTGGCTACTATTCGCTCAAAGCAGCCCAAACAGGAGAAGTGAAAAATGTCCCTTTCAAACAGCTTACGCATGTAAACTTATGGTTTCTAAATCCAGACACCGAGGGAAACTTTGTCGATGACCTATCGGGCTTGGCTTTGTTCGTCAAAGCAGCTCATAGGCACGATGTAAAAGTGCTCTTTTCTATTGGTGGCGGCAGTCATCAGCCGCAATACCAGGCACTGCTTGAAGATGGACAGAGAAGCAAATTCATTGAGTCACTCGTGATGCAGGTAACCAAATATGGACTGGACGGATTGGACGTCGACCTCGAAAGTGCCAACATAGATGAAAACTATGAGGTGTTTGTGACAGAACTCGGTGTAGCGCTCAGGGCACAAAACAAACTCATGACAGCAGCCATTGCCGTGTATTACAAAGACCAGCTTACCGACAAAGCCATTGCGCAGTTCGACTTTGTAAACGTGATGAGCTACGACCGCACGGGCCCCTGGCGGCCAGAGAAACCTGGCCCTCATGCCTTGTATGAGCACGCTGTGGACGACCTCACGTATTTTGGTGAAGATCGCCAGGTGCCGAAAAGCAAGATGACACTTGGTGTTCCTTTTTATGGCTACGGCTACGGCCCTGAACTGACTTCCAAAGCCATCAGCATGAGCTATGGCAAGATTGTCGAGACCTTCAACGGCTCAGAGCTCAAAGATGAATGGACAATGCCTGATGGGAAGATTCTCTATTACAACGGCATCCCCACTATAAAAAGGAAAGTGGCCCTTGCCAAAGAAAAAGCTTCCGGCATCATGATCTGGCAGATTCAAGGTGATGCCAAGGGGTCGAAGTCTTTGTTGAAAGCAATTAATCAGGCTAAATAGTCAGGATCGGGCTACACCCAATCCTGCAGGTATTTCGCCCTTTCAGGGGTGCCCGGCTCAGGGCTTGTATACGATCACTTCAGAGCACTGAAGGGGCGGGATACGCATGCGAAGGGTGGGCAGCCCTTGGTAAAATAAAAACATAAAAATTAATGGTATCATCATCAGGATCGGGCTTCACCCAATCCTGTACGTATTTCGCCCTTTCAGGGCTTACATACGACTGCCTCAGAGCCCTGAAGGGGCGGCATACACATGCGAAGGGTGGCAGCCCTTCGCAAGGCAAAGAGAAAACATCAAGCCTAATCCCAAACATATCTTTCGTCAAATTCCATTTGATTCTGTAGCATCAGGTTCCTGAATTCATTCATGAACCCATTTTTACTATGGTGCTTATGTTGGCCAGCAATGTAGGCAATAACCCTATCTACTTGTTTTGGGTTGACTGAAAATGCGGCATATCCATCCTGCCAGTAAAAATTTGCCAGAGACTCGTGCTTGGTCTTCATCCATTTTGAAGAATGAGATTTCACCTCTTCGAGCAACTTCATCAAAGCTATCTTTTTTGATAGCAAACAAAGAATATGAACATGGTCAACATATCCCCCTATTTTGATCGGTATACACTCAAGGTCGTTACAAATCCCACCCATGTAGCTATGTAATTCCTCCTCAAAAGGTGCGTGTATCAATGGCTCACGGTACTTCGTACTAAAGACGATATGAACATAGTTTTTTACAAGAGATTGCGGCATAGCTAATTTCGTTTTTTTAAGACTTTCATTTTAAGGATTGGGCTTTCACCCAATCCTGTGGGTATACCGCCCTTTCAGGGCTTGGATACGGATGCATCAGAGCCCTGAAGGGGCGGTATATTCTTGCGAAGAAGGGTGGCGGCCCTTCGTAAAATAAAAATATAAAAAACTAACGGCTAACAGCTATTATCATCAGGATTGGGCTACACCCAATCCTGCAGGTATTTCACCCTTTCAGGGCTTGTATACGATTACTTCAGAGCCCTGAAGGGGCGGCATAATCTTGCGAAGGGTGACAGCCTTTCGCAAAGAGAAAAAAATGTACAACTTCTCAACTACATTGACAGGCTTGAGCCTTCATCTCAGAGGGGTACCGACAATCTTAACAAGCAACCATTGCCGGAGGCTAAAAGCAGAACACTGCTAAACTCCCCTCCCACGTTGGCCCCTCTGCATACCTCCTCCCAAACCTTCACTTACTTCGCTATATTTAATCTATACACGATACCAGTAACAAATATATTATTCAACTCATAATCAACACTTTAAAACATTGAAATGCTAAATATTTCTATATTCCTCAATCACTTTTTCCCCTTTCCCTCTTGCTTCGGTAATTTCATAACACTCAAGGGGGTGTGGTAAATTACAATACGTTGAGGCATCGAAGTTCACTAACTTCTTTGACTTTACTGCCCACTCCAGCACCGGTAAACTGATACATTATGATACAACCCTACTCAAACAGCAGAACAATGAAGTTCGAAGGTGACAGCAAAAGCAGCGACCTTCTCATAGGAAATTTTGGCGACGTAGAATTCATCGCTAACGGCCAGTTCGATTTGGCTGGCATGATTTACAACCCAAAGGGAGCTATCGAATTTGATATCGCAGGCACTGGCGCTGTTTCATTTAACGGCATCTGCCGGAAACTCACAGTAAAAAATGCATCTGGCAATTGCCGCCTGGACTTCAGTAAGCTCAATTGCAAGGAAGTGAAGTTCATCTCGGTAGAAGGAGGCTCTCAGGTAATTATCGGAGCAGCCAGGTTCATCAGCGAAGCAATTTTAAAAGACGATGCCATTCTCCAGTGTTCAGACAAAACGATATTGATTAACTATACTGTTTCAGATAAATCTCAAATAGAAAGAATGCCGAAAATGGCCAGCTAGGCCACAAAACATTTTTCTGTTGCTTCGTCGCAACGATCAATTACAAAGTATCATTCCACATCATTTCGGGCAAGCACCCGAAAGGTTTGTAGGGTTGACCGGGGGTTTTATGTCTCCGGTCTTTTTTTGTGCTGAAAAAAGCTTAAAATGAGTTAATTTTCTAAAGGAGGAGAAATATCTTGTCAGGTGCTGGTGCCGTTATGGCCTTAACCCCAAAACAAGCACTCACCGAACGGGAAATTCAACCGCCTTTTATGCCGGGTTAACTCAATGAAAAAGCACCTCTTTTTTGCCCTTTTAGTTCCTTATTTTGCTTTCTCTCAAGAGGTTACTCTTTTGAATACCGATAGTATATTAACAGTGCTTGAGGGAGAAATTGCGGAAAAGGAAACCTACATACAAAAGAAGTTAGCCACCTTAGATGCGTATAAGTCCTCTCTCAGTAAGTCAACCAGCCTCACGGACAAATACAGAGCATGCTGGCACATAGTGGATCAATACAAGTCGTTCCAGTACGATTCCGCATTTTTTTATTCACTCAAGCTCTCTGACCTCGCCTATCAAATCGGATCTTTTGAATGTATTCAAACCTCTCGCATCAAAACAGCTTTTGTGCTGGAGTCGGGCGGACTGCTGAAGGAGGCTGCCGACACCCTGGAGGCGGTAGACCTCACCAACGTTCCCGATAGCATCCGAAGTGAGTTCTATTCCGTCACCACAAGGCTCTACGATTTTATGGCCTACTTCGTAAAGGATTTTTATTACGCCAAAATCTACCAGCAAAGAAGCAGAGACTATATGAACAGGGAATTGGCGCTTCATTCGCCGTCCTCTCTTCGCTCTCATTTTATTCGCATCCAGATCAGTCAGGCGGACGGCGACTTCGAAGAAACAGAAAGAGTCTACCTCTCAATGGTCAAAAACTTTAAATTGACTCACCATCAGTTAGCCATGAGATCGTATGATATGGGGGTCGTTTTTGATGAGAAATTCCCGGAAAAAGCCATCTACTACAAAGCCCTCTCAGCCATAAATGATATAAGAGGTGCCGTGAAGGAGAACGTTTCCATGAGGGAGTTGGCGGAAAGTCTTTTCAGGAAGGGCGACTTGCGTCGGTCATCCCTGTTTATAAAGCAAGCCCTTGATGATGCCAACTTCTACTCTTCCCGGCTTCGAAAAGTAGAGGTGTCCGACATACTTCCAATTATCGAGGGAAAGCAGTACCAGGAGCTGGAAAGCAGAAACACAAGGGTCATCAACTACTCCTATATTATCACCCTGCTGGTAATTGCGCTGGGGCTTTTCTTGTTTATCATTTTCAGACAACTTAGCAAACTTAGGATATCAAAACGAAACCTCGACACCGCCAATGAGTCACTTTTCAATACCAATCGCAAGCTGGAAGAATCCAACAAAATCAAAGAGGCCTATATTGGACAGTTTTTTAACCTGATTTCGGAGCACCTTTTCAAAACTGAAAAACTGGTAACATCCATCAATCGAAAACTGAGTCAACGAAAGTTCGACGACCTCTCAGAAATCACCGACAACATTAATTCCTTCAAAGAGCGGGAGCTACTTTACAAGAATTTCGATGATATGTTTCTCAACCTCTTCCCTGATTTTATTGACAAGCTGAATGGCCTGCTGAAAAAAGATGAGCAGCTGGATTCGAATATGAAGTTACTCACACCTGAAATCCGCATATACGCTCTTATGCGACTAGGGATCAATGACAATAATCAGATAGCCAGGCTATTGAACTATTCGATCAATACCATTTACACTTACAAAACACGACTTAAGAACAAGGCTATCGACCCCGAAACTTTTGAAGAATCCATCATAGAGATATAGTATCATCAGCAGAATAGGCCATCCTGCTGTCCCTGGCTATGAAATTTATTACATTTAACATATGAAAACTCGCCTCTGCCTGGTTCTTGCCCTTATGGGGTTTATTTCCTGCTCAACACCGCAGCAAACCGACAACAAAGTTTATACAGCCTTCACCGGAGCCACTATTATTGATGGAACTGGCGCTGCGCCTATCCAAAATGGTGTGCTGCTGGTAGCCGATGGCCGCATTGCGGCAATGGGGACAAAGAATGAGGTGACTTTGCCCGACAACATCACAGTGAATGACCTTTCGGGCAAGACCATCATCCCCGGTCTTATCAATGCACATGGCCACGTTGGTGATGTAAAAGGCATAGAAGGTGGGCATTACTCAAAGCAAAATGTGATCGATAACCTCAGCCTTTTTGCCAGATATGGCGTCACCACAGTGGTCAGTCTGGGGGCCGACAAAGGAGAAGCGGTAGCATTGAGGGCAGTAGCAGATACGACAGCCACGCAAAGAGCCCGTTTGTACATGGCTGGCGAGGTAATTTCCGGCAATACTCCAGAAGAGGCTGTTGCCGTAGTAGATCAAAATGATGCCATGGGCGTCGACTTTATGAAAATAAGGGTGGACGATAACCTTGGCAGCAGCGCAAAAATGACTGAGGAGGTCTATCAGGCAGTGATCAACCGCTCTCATGAGCTTGGTTACAAAATAGCCACTCATATGTACTACCTCGACGACGCCAAGAAGCTACTAAGAGCTGGTTCTGACTTCCTCGCTCACAGCGTTCGTGATCTTCCGGTAGATGATGAGCTCATTGGCCTGCTCAGAGAAAAGAAAGTTTGCTACTGCCCTACCCTCACCAGGGAGCTTTCCACTTATGTTTATGAGGACACGGCAGCCTTTTTTTCGGATCCATTCTTTTTGCGCACGTATAACACCAGCGTTGTTGAACCACTGCTTGATCCTGCCAGGCAGGCGCAAATAAGAAACAACCCTAGCGCCCAAACCTACAAGCAGCAGTTACCTACCGCCATGGCCAATTTGAAGACACTTTCTGACAACGGCGTCACCATTGCCTTCGGCACCGACAGTGGCATCCCCACCCGCTTTATCGGCTACTTCGAGCATCTGGAAATGGCCATGATGGCTGATGCTGGGCTAAGTCCCATGCAAATCATTGTGTCGGCCACCAGCGACGCAGCCAAGTGCCTCGATCTCAAAGATGTTGGCAAGCTTGTGACTGGCTACTGGGCGGATTTTGTGGTGCTGGATGCCAATCCACTGAAGGACATTAAGAACAGCAAGAGCATTTCAGGGGTTTGGATTGCAGGAGAGGAAGTGAAATAAACCTGACAGGCCCCTGACGCCATCGTATTTTCCTCAAGCACTCGATAATACTTCAAAAAGTCTATTCTTTGATGACCTTAAAAACTTCATTGTTCACTCTAACAAAATAAAGCCCCTTCTTCCATACCCCAGTGGCCAAATCAAATGAGGTTTCTGATAAGTGCCCCTGGAAATAAATCCTGCCGGATATATCATAGATAATGAGCTCATCTGTCGGGTCGGCCAGGTCTACATACAAATGTTCGTTAAATGGGTTGGGGCCATAGGTAGTTCCATCTTGCCCCTTTGCCCCCGACAGGTCAACAGCTATATTAGCCGACGTAAGCTGCTCGTCAAAAACTGAAAACTGATAGATACGGTAAATGTTTCTTTCGTTCCCAGGGTTTTCGTGAACAAACTGGTAACTGACCGGTTCACTTTCTTTACCGATCGCTGGAATAGTATCAAGAATACCATTATCAGCCAAAACCAAGACGTAATAGCTGACATTGTATTCATAGTCGGTTTCCCAGGTCAGGTTAACTTTTTTCTCGTCGATTTCAGCCGAAAACACCAGACGAGGACATTCATTAAGATGGGCCAACACCTCCTCTGTAGACATATATTCATTGATCTCATACTTACTCTTGCTACTCCAGGAGCCTCCACTCAAATCTGCCGACATGATGTAACCTGTCGTCGGGTCATGCCCGGCACCAAATCCATGACCGACTTCATGAACAATAGTCGCCACAGTGTAAGAGAGTGATGACTGTTCCTCTATTAGCACTATGCCAAGTGAGTTTTCTGGCCCAGCGAAGAGATGCCCTATAAAATTACCCGTTGGATAATTGAACTGGGTGATACCCATGGTGAAATCGAACAGGCTGGCTGAAATTCCCTTTTCCTCCAACCAGTTTCGCAAATGAAAGTTGATGTCGCCAAAACTTTTGACACTTGGGTCATCTCTTGCTGGAAATGGGCTTTCATCAATAGGAATTACGAGCTGTTTGATCCTTAACTTAAAGTCAATATCAAAGCTTATAAAGTAAGTTTGGACAATAGCAAACCACTCGATCATTTTCGCTTCAGCGACTGCAAATTGCTCTGGAGAGGCATTGAGTGCAAGATCAGTTACTAATTGAAATTCAATAAGCTGACAAGAAGTATATGCCAAGCGTGCTGGCTGTAATGGTGCTCCCCTGTTTACCATAGCTTCAAATCCACAAATCCCACCATCGGCTAACTCAATTGGCTGAAGCATCGAAAAACTATACTTTCCAGTCGCCTGTCTGGTAAGCTGGTAAGCTTTACCATCATCAATCCAGTTAACGCTGTTGATTCTCTTATCTACTGTAGTCGCAGTAAATTGACTTCGCTCATCCAAGGAATATCCTTCCCATAAATCAACTTGGCTCGCTTTCCATCCCCTGCCTGTATAAATGCTATCGTATTGCTGACTCTGACTTCTACGCCAATGAACCTGATACTCACCCGTTGGCAAGTAAAGCCGACTTGTCTGATTTTTCGTGATTTGCCCCCCTCGGATGAGTCCAGTTTGCGACGTAAATCGACTGCTGGCCTGGCCTGGATCCGCCACAAACCTTATGTCACTTTGCGCACTTGCAGAAATGCTTATAGCGAGACTGAAAACAAGCAAGATACTTTTCATTGAAAAAAACTCTCTGAAAATGGGTGTTTACTTCATAAATATATGAAAAACAACATTATATTTTCTCCCAATCTTTTCAAAAAACTAAGGTTTCTTCAAGGAATTTAATCGTCTCGGAACCGGAAGATGGCTGTTTGCCTAATCCCCCGGCCAATGTTTGATGGCTCGCTCGAATGTCGTTTCAGTAGCAGACGACCTCTTGTGTCCCTTCGAATCTGCCGGTATGGCATTAATTTTTTAGGGAAGGCCACCAATCCGACATTTACTTCGTATCTCATATAAGTAAGTCGTATGAATATTACTTATTTGTAAAAAAACCGTCAGTCAACCCTTCAACCAAAAAGACCTCCATGAAAAGACTGCTTTTACCAATGTTACTGTGTTTTGCCTTAGCCTCGTGCAAGTGGGACAATGAACAAGACCTTTACTCGGAAGAAACTGGAAACGGCACCAACTGCGACGGCTCTACTACCATTACTTATTCAGCGTCGATTCAACCCATTATCTCTGCCCGTTGCCTCTCCTGTCATTCAGCAAGTGCAGCGTCCAATCTCGGCGGTGGAGTAAAGCTCGATACCTACCAAAACGTAAAAGTCAGGGCCGACAATGGCAGCCTGCTGGGTACCATCAAGCACAAATCCGGGTATCCGCAAATGCCCCAGAGTGGCAGCAAACTTTCATCCTGCCAAATCAGCCTGATAGAAAAATGGATCAGTGAAGGAACCCTCAATAATTAACACGCACTCATGAAGAGATTTTCTATTTTCACGCTTTTGGCAGTTTTTACCATCGCACCATCACTTGCACAAGACCTGGATGACCTGCTCAACTCGATGGAAAGCGAAACCATCGACTATACAACAGCCACTTTCAAATCCTCCAGAGTCATCAATCTCCATTCGCCCGAAAGAGTAGCCCCAGGAGCCATGGAGTTCAGGATCTCGCATCGTTTTGGCCCACTCAATGGGGGTGCCTACAACCTGTGGGGCCTCGACCAGTCGTCGGTTCGGTTTGGTTTCGACTTTGGGCTGACCAAATGGCTCATGGTTGGTGTGGGGCGGTCAACCTACGAGAAGACTTACGACGGCTTTGTGAAAGCCGCCATCCTCAGCCAGTCAACTGGCAAAAAAGTAATGCCCCTTAGTGCCGTTTGGGTCAGCAATATGTCGGTAAATGGTTTGAGGTGGGAGTTGCCCGACCGCACCAATTACTTTAGCTCACGCATCGCCTTTGTGCATCAGCTTGTGCTTGCCCGCAAATTCAGCGATAGGTTTTCGGCAGAGGTTGTCCCTACATGGGTGCATTTCAATCTGGTAGATGGCACTACTGATCTCAACGACATTCCCGCTGTTGGCTTTGGAGGCAGAATCAAACTCTCTCGCAGAACAGCCTTAAATGGTGAATACATTCTGAGAGTCGCTGACAAAAATGCGCCTAACGTAGCTAACTACAACGACTCCTTCTCTATCGGTTTCGACATCGAAACAGGTGGACACGTCTTCCAACTGCACCTCACCAACTCTTTGGCTATGATGGAAAAAGGATTCATTGCCGAAAACACCGACGCATGGGGCAATGGTGGCATACATTTTGGTTTTAATGTCACAAGAGAGTTTACACTGTCCAAGAAATCGAGAATGGAATGAAAAAGACATCGAAATTAACCTTTACAGTGCTCCTCGCTCTTTTCGTATATGCAGGAACGGCCAGAGCTCAGATTTATATGCTGGAAAGCTCCAACGTACGCTTCTTCTCCGACGCACTGATAGAAGACATCACAGCGACTACCACTTCGGCTCAAGGTTTGGTCAATGTGGCCGACAAAACCTTTTCCTTCAGAGTGCCGATTAAAACATTCGAGTTCGCCAAAGACCTGATGAAGGAGCACTTCAACGAAAACTATATGGAGAGTGAAAAGCATCCCTATGGCACTTTCAAAGGATCGATCGTTGGCAATTTTGATTTTACCAAAAATGGGGTTTATGAGGTGACCGCCAGGGGCGTACTGGACGTACACGGCGTGCCGCAAGAAAGGTCAATACCGGCAAAACTCTTCGTCGAAGGAAGCGTCGTTCGTCTTGAGTCAGTTTTCATGGTCAAATTAGTGGATCATGACATCGAAATTCCTCAGATCGTGTTTCAAAACATAGCCGAGGAAATTGAAGTGACCATTAAATCGGACCTGGTGCCTTACAAAAAATAGATCGCCAAACTTATTGGCCAATTGAGAGTTATAACAAGATGGCTAGTAACAAAACAATTATTATCAGGGTCGCAGTTTCAGTGATAGTTTGTTTGGCGGTAGGCGGACTGTCTGGTATTGCAACCTCATCATCAGTATCTACCTGGTACACTACCTTAAACAAGCCGCCTTTCAATCCGCCCAATTGGTTGTTTGCCCCTGTGTGGACGCTGCTTTACGCAATGATGGGCGTGGCCGCAGGTCTTGTTTGGTCCGGGGCGAAAGAATCGATCGGAGTAAAACTGGCACTGGGCCTTTTCGTGGGTCAGTTGCTTCTAAATAGCCTCTGGTCTGTTTTGTTTTTTGGTCTAAGAAACCCTACTGCTGCACTAGTTGAAATTGTGGTGCTATGGGTTGCCATCCTGCTTACTATCAATCGATTTTACCTCATTAGCAAAACTGCTGCCTGGCTACTGGTTCCCTATCTTATTTGGGTTTCGTTTGCAGCCTTGCTAAATGCATCCATCGTTATATTGAATTAGCCCTTTCAGTATATTTACCGCTTAATCTTCACGTATGAAAGCGGTTTACACCATTCTTCTGCTCATTACTTCCAACGTATTCATGACACTTGCCTGGTATGGCCACCTCAAGTTCAGGGAACTGAAGTGGTTCGAAAGCCTTGGACTTGTGGCTATCGTTTTGATTAGCTGGGGCATTGCCTTATTTGAATACATGTTTCAGGTACCTGCCAACCGCATCGGCTTCCGGGAGAACGGAGGCCCTTTTTCGCTCATGCAGCTCAAAGTCATTCAGGAGGTGATCACACTAATTGTGTTTACCGCCTTCACCTTGCTTGTTTTTAAAACAGAGACGCTTCGATGGAACCACCTGGCCGGATTCGCCTGCCTGGTGGCAGCAGTATATTTTTTGTTTAAGAAATAGCCCAGGATGGAAACGCTTTGCTTATGGCAAAATCGATTATTTTATCTGCCAATATTTTTAGAAGTTTATACTGGCATTTTAGTGACATGCCATGGGTAAATATATGGGCTTGGAATCAATGCCCTGTCTGCCTCCTTCATTGAGTTAAAAAGCATGCGATGAAAAACCACCTGGTCCTACCTCTCCTGTTGATAATTTCGATTTTAACGGGTTGCTCTCAGCCGGAAAAGCTTAAGCTTGAGGCCGACAATCAGCAAATCAACTACACCGGCCGAATCGATTTTGGAAACCCCAAGGCACCTGTTCTATTCTGGTCGGGCTCCGAGGCCACACTAACGATTAACGGCACGGGCCTGAGGGTTGAGCTTGCGGACGAACGAGGTAACAACTACTTCAATATTGTGATCGACAAAGACAGTATCAGGTATATCAGGCTAGACAGCGCAACAAAGTGGTATACGCTTGCCAAAGACCTGGAAGAGGGAGAGCACACCATTTCGCTGGTAAAAAGAAATGAATGGGACAAGGGAAGCACCACCATTCACGGGTTTAAAGTTACAGGGGAGTTGCTGCCGACTCCCAAAAACTCAAGAACTATTGAGTTCATTGGCAACTCCATCACTGCTGGCTATGCCATCGAAGATCTCACGGGTGGCGATTCGCCTGACAGTACCTACACCAACAATTACCCAACGTACGGAGCCATAACGTCACGGAATTTCAATGCTGACTATGTTTGCACCTGCCGCAGCGGCATTGGCATTATGATCAGCTGGGACCCAACTATCATCATGCCCGAGGTTTTTCCCAGGCTAAACCCAAAAGACTCAGCAAGCAGATGGGACTTTTCAAGAATAACGCCCGACCTTGTTGTGGTTAACCTCTTTCAAAATGACTCCTGGTTAGTCAATATGCCCGAGCAGCCGTCGTTCAGTCTCCGGCTGGGAGAAGCCGCACCAGGCGAAGAAAAAATCATTGCCTCTTATCAGGAGTTTATCAGTCTGGTCAGAAATGTGTACCCCGACACCCCGATTATCTGTGCACTGGGCAGCATGGATGCCACCAAAGAGGGCTCAGCATGGCCTGGCTATGTGCAGGAGGCTGTGGATGGTTTGGGTGATTCTTTAATTTATACCCATTTCTTCCCCTTCATCGAAAAGGGAGGGCACCCAAGGGTGGCTGACAACAAAAGGATGGCAGAAAGTCTGACGTCATTTATAAGAGAAAAACTTAAATGGTAATGGATGTAAAGCGAGACATTTTCAAAGTTATTTGGATGAAAATGGTTCTCCTGATGGCGCCGCTGGTGATCATAGCCATGAGCCTCATAGTGTCACTGGCAAAAGACTATGCTTCTACTGGCATGACACTTTTGGTTCTTTTCGTCATGCTGCTGGGCAACTATCAGGTTTTCTCATCGCTCTATCCGATTTTGGCAAAAATCACTCTTGACGAGGAAAAGGTCACCATAAAGTACCCGTTCTGGGGCAAGGAGAAAACCCTTAACTACAGCCAGCTTAAGGGGTTTAAAAAGCAAGTAGTTCCATTAAACTTCCTGGCTAAGTTTGGCCTTTTGCTTTACACAGAAGATGGAAGAGTCGCTGAATTGTCGCCACTTTTCATCACCAACATACCTGAAATAGAGGATTTCCTTCAAACGAAAACCAACAACCTCGGCAAAGAGCCATTTCGGCTGTTCAAAACAGTCTGGGATCGCCTATTTTGGAGGTATTGACTTCATTCTTTCCAACTAAGTCCGCCATTGTGATGTCTTTAATAAAAAAACAGACTTATGCGTGCTTTTGGTGTGTTAGTAATTCTCTATGCTTTCATGTTCTCTGGCTGCGGACAAGAAGAAGGCATCAATCCAGCAGAAGAGAGCCTTGACTTCTTCGTTGATGCCAAACTCACTGGTGAGTTCCCCTATGCATTCTCAGGTGACAACGTGGTCTTCCATCGTCATTACGTCAGAGAAGACGACAAATCTATTGCTGATGATGAATACTCGGAAGATTTCTTTGTGGAGTTGGAAAATCCGGGAGAAAGCTTTGAATATACTGGTGACGAGCTAAAGAATTTGAAAACACTCTTTCTTTACTATTGTTATTGCGGGTACACGTCGGATGTTGCTTTAAAAGAGGGTTCCATCAAAGGGACAAAAAAATCCGCACGAAAATATGAACTGGACGTAGACGTGACTTATGAGTACTACCACATCGATCAAGCCTCCAAAGATACTATTGATACCTACACAAGGCAGGTGAAATACAAGGGCGTGCATCAGCAGGATGCAGTACCATCTGGCATGAGTGGTGCCAACTAGACATTATGGCTTTTAGTTTTCGTCGGCCTTTGCTGCCGCCACCGTCTGTCCAGCCTCCTTTTTATCTTCTTTACTAGCTACCGGGGCAGTCTCGTTATCGGGTGCGTGCAAAGGTATGCTCAGTTGAATCAAAATAGGAAAATGATCCGAACCGAAGGTTGGTAGTCGCTGAATCCTGTCAACAGTGAAATGGCGGGATACGAACACATGATCTAAAGGCCAGCGAAACAGAGGGTATTGGGCATGAAAGGTATTGAAAAAGCCCCGCCCTACCCTGGGATCAAGCAAGCCCCCGATCCGCTGAAACAGACGTGAGGTGTGTGACCAGGCCACATCGTTAAGATCTCCTGTGATGATCACCGGTAGCGTACACTCTTTTGCCATTCTGCCTACCAAAACCAATTCCGCATCCCTGGGCGTCGACAAGTCCTTTTCTGTTGGGCTTGGCGGTTCCGGATGAACGACAAATAGCTTTACTTGTTGGCCTCCCTCAAGGTCCAGCGTCATTTCAATAGATGGTACTTCTTTGCTTATACGGTGTTTAACAACTGCATCCTTAAACGCCACATTGCTATAAAAACAGATACCATAGGTATTGTCCAGCGGAAGAAGGATGTGCTGTTCATAAAGAGACTCTAGCTCCTTCAGCCCATTTCTCCATTTCTCGTCGGTTTCGAGTGTAACTAAAATGTCAGGCCGATAATTTTTAACCAAACTAACAAACCCCTCATAGTTGGAGTTATACATTAATACATTGGCCTCCAGCAACGAAATAGACGTTGAAGAAACAGCCGGATTGGTATCTTGCACCTGTTTGCTACTTGCCGGCGTATACGGATAAATGATTGCCAGCTGATAAAAAAAGGCAATTAAGCCAGCCGCCCCAATGCTCACGTCTATCCAGTTTCCATAGTCCGCCAGAATAAGATGGCCAGTCAAAAAAACTACATTCAAGACAGTTAGCTGAACATGCGGAAAATCGAAAATGCGAAAATACCAGTCATCTCTCCTCACCAATTGAAAGCTGGTGAAAAGTGAGGTTATCATCAATAGCGCCGAAAAGGCTATCTTTAGGATATTCAATGAATTGGATACTTACCGTTCTACTCTCCTAAACTATTAAGATATTCCTTACCCCCAACAATCCGTTGTCAATATCAAGCTCCTTTATGAAGATTACGCTGAAGATTGCTGCCATTGGTGCAGCCATATTGTTGACTATGGTCATTTTGGTGCAGTTTTATGGCGGTAGCTTCCTCGCTGAAAAATTAAACATTCATTTTGCTCGACTAACAGAGGATAGCTACACTATCGAATACCAAAGCCTCAAAACAACTATTTTACCGCCAGGAATTACTATTCAGGCGTTAACAATATCTCCGAGAGACTCCCTTCAACCCAAGCCCTTCCTCATCAAGGATAATTTACTGGCCCCCAATATTTCAGCCGCCCAAATTTCTGTCCAAGGTATATCTCTAATAGATCTCATTTTCAAAAATAAAATTGTCGTCGGCCAACTTACGCTGGACTCGCTTGTCATTAGAGCAAATCTTGTCAACGGCAGAGACAGCAGTGAAGTCATTCGACTAAATGGGAGTAGCGAAGGCGCAGATATGAAGGTTGAGATCAAGCAACTAAGCCTTCTTTCAAACGAGTTTTTTCTATTTGAGGCAGTCAGTGATTCTTCCTCAAAGGAAATCGGCCATGGCACTATCAGCGCAGAACTTCAAAACCTATCTCCATACCTTATTGACGGGCAAAAAGAGCCAATCAGCGATGGCACAGTAAAGCTTACAGTATTCCGCTATCTAACACCTGACGGTCTTTATAAATTAGAGTTGGACTCCGCAAACCTGGACTGGGCAGCCGAAAGCCTGGCGCTTTCGGGGTTTCATCTGATCCCGCAATACCCAAAATATGAGTTTGCACTCAAAAAAGGTCATCAGACCGGCAGAAATGACGTCGACTGCAAACTAATTATGGCCGACGGACTATCTTTCTCCCAACTAATCAACAACGAACAACTGTCTATCACCTCGCTGCGCTTCGACTCGTTAGTTGGCAACTTCTACCGGGACAAACGACTCGGCCGTCCGGAAAACGAACCTGCCAAGCCTTTACCACACGAGTCTCTTCTGTCCTCACCACTTCCCTTCAATATCGACTCAATTGTGATCTCAGATAGCAGAGTAGTTTACCAGGAATTTAGTGAAAATGGTACAGCGGAAGGGGAAATATCATTTGATCGCTTGAACGCAACCATCACTAACATTAGATCAAACAGCCCGGAATATGCAGTTCTAAAGGCTCGCACTTTTCTCTTCGATCAGGGATTATTGCAAACGGAGATCAGGATTCCCATGAATCCTGACTCGCTCTACCACGTGCAAGGCTCGCTCGCTCCAATGAAAATCGCCACCTTCAACAGAATATTGACAAATGTGGCTTTCATCTCGGTAGAATCAGGAGAACTGGAGGAGCTCAAATTCAATTTCAGCCACAACCGCACGAACGCATGGGGAGACATCAGCCTCCTGTACCAAAACCTCGTAGTAAGCGGAACACAACAAGCCAGAGACAATTCCGACAACGTTTTTCAAGACATCAAGCTCTGGCTGTTCAATAAATTGGTTTTAAAAAGGGTAGACAAAATGGAAGCCCCACTAGTAGGGAAAATATCGGCTTCCCGGGAAATGGAAAAATCAATTTTTGCTTTTTGGTGGCACTCCCTCCTTTCAGGTATCAAACAATGCATCAACCCGTTCGAAAAGCCAGAGTAGCGACAGGCTGCCCAAGCCCTACTCTTCCTTACTCAAAAAATAGGCCGACCCTTTGAATATTTTGTCCTTCAAGCTGGCATCCTTAAAGTACTCTTCTGCATTGAAGTCAGAATGCACCACCAACTCACCATTGGGCAGGTAGCCCTCCACTTTAAGCGGATTACCACTTTTAACAAGGTAAGTCACGCTAAACAGCGGGCTTCCAACTGGGTTAAAATCATCAGCAAAGTTTCGATTGGACAGGTAGGCAATGCCTTGCAGGTATTTGGCGGTGTTGGCTGAGTCGGCAGGTTGACCGCCCAACAACCATTTGCCATCTGTTTTACTGAGTGTGAAGGCTGAATCCGGATACTCAAATGTCACCTGATAGACGCTGTCTCTGGTAAACCTGGCTAGCTGCTGGTTGCGATACGAGGCAGAATTGGTCGAAAGACTGGCACCCATAAAGTTGGCCGCTGAATAAACTTCCGGCTCCTCAAACAGCCTGACGTAGGTACTGAACTGCCGCTGCCCTTCCATATTGAACCTTCCCACAACCAGGTCAAGTGTTTTCTCACCTCCTTCAAAAACTTCTACCCTCGTGCCGGCGCTATCGACCTGGTAGTCTTTCCACTTCGACTCATCTTTGGCTACCAGCCTGCTTGGCTTCACTGACATCAGGCTATTTAAAATACCTTTAACGCTCGAAGACGTTGCGGCCACATTCTTTCCTGCCGGTGTATTCACTCTCCACTGGTTCTCCCCCTTTTCCACCACGAGTTGATCACCGTTGGCTTCGATCTGCAGTTTTGTTACGGCAGCAGTATCAATCTTCACCAGCTCCGACCTAAACGACTTACTTCTACCCCTGTCTGTTGTGAACTGAACCACAAAGTAAAGAGCAATGAGTATCCCAAGAACACCCAATAGTTTCAATGTACTTTTCATAATTCGTGTGATTTTTCCGCTTTACGAACAAATACTACTCAATGAATCTAATAATTGCCGGCTGCCCACTGTTGCCGCTTGCGGTTGTTTCTTTGCTTCCGCACAAAAGCATAAATGAGCAGCAGCAGTATTGGAAGCAGCACATTGCCATATTTTAGAAGCTCCTTTGTGCTATCCTCCAGCTGAACCAGTGGCCTGGCCGTTACTCCCTTGGTTCGAAGGTCAATCAAACCCGTGTCGTCCGACAGCCAGTCGATGGCATTGGAAGCAAAGCTCACATTGTCGGCATTGAGCTGTTGCTGCTGCCCTTGCGGCCCATTGATAATAAATTGACCATTCGACACCACCACCATCTTCGAAGATGCAGTACCACTCAGGGGGCCTTCAACAGCCATTGCCACTGGCAGCGAGCTGTTTTGAAAATCATTCTCCGTCCACTGTCTTTGTATGTCGACAGTAGTCGGCGGACTAACCAGGCCGGAAAGCTCGGAAGTCATGAGCAGGCTGGTTGAACGAAAGGTGGTATCAGTCTTAGTAAAGTTAATCGTGCTGGCAAAAGGCAGAAAGACTGATTCAAGTCCTTTGGAAGCAGGATGGTCGGAGAAGTTTTTAATGATAGGAAAGTAAGGAAAGGCAATTTGCCGGTTCATTGTAAACTGCCCCATTTGCTGCCGTACTGAGACCGGCGCATTCTCCGCATCTACCACAAACTCCCTTCCCATTTGAATGCCCAGCCTTGAAAGCCAGCTGCTTACGCCTATGTCGTTCGCAGTCGACAAATACGCCTGGCTTAAGTCGCCGTTCAGGTTACTGTAGGCGACGAACATGGCACCACCATTGGCCAGGTACTTATCGAGCTTGGCGAAATCTGCCTGCGGAATGGTATCTTTTGGATTGATCCATGCCAGCGACCTGTAGTACTGCGGTACTGCGGCCGAATCAGAAAGACCAAAAGGCTCTATCTCATAGAGCACCGACAGCTGTTGGTATAGCTCAATCATTTCCTCCAAAGGTGCCTCTCCATGCCCCTGTATCAAACCAATCTTAGGTTTGTCGGCTATGGCTATTTTTTTAATAGCCGTAGTAAGGGCGTATTCCATGGCTGCTCCAGGCTGTATCAAAGGAATAATCTCCTTGCGGTCGCCCATCTGAATGATGGCTCCGAGGTAAGCCCTCATTTGTTTCATCTGATCCTTTTCCCGCACATTTACCATTACCGGATTCACACCGGCTTGTTGCGCTTCCTGCTCTTTCTGCTCATTTTCGTTTGGGTTCAAAAACTCGTAGACCAGATAGCCGTCCGACCTGTTCTCGTATTCCAACAGCAAATCTTCAAAATCCTGACGGGTGCTCACAAGCTGCGTGGGCAAGTCTTCCGAAAAATAGGCTTTCACAGTGACCACCTCAGGCAAATCTTCCAATATATCTTTAGTGGCCGTGCTGAGTGTGTACCGCTGGTCTTCGGTAAAATCACCTCTGAAGTACAGTTTACTCGACAGCAAGTTGACTACCACAAGAATGCCGGTCACGATAGCCAATTGAATAATTACGTTTCTTCCCTTCATGTCAGTAGTTGTTTAAGATTGCCAATTGCGACGTGAAAGCATTGCCTGGGAAAGCAATAAAGAGATAGCTATAAGAGAGCCAAAGTAGATCAGATCACGAGAATCGATTACTCCTCTGCTCATAGAATCGAAGTGGGTTTGCATGCTCAGGTAATAGAATACTCCACCCACAGCCCCCCTAAAACTGGATCCAAGCACATCGAATAAGATCTGAAAGAAAATTCCAATAAAAAGTGCCATTAGAAAGGCGACGATCTGATTACTTGTGGTGCTGCTGGCAAATAGCCCGATACCAATATAGGCTGCCGACAGCAAAATGAGCCCAAGGTAGCCTCCGATAATGCCGCCGTGATCCACATTACCCAGCTGCGACACAGTTATGTAGTAAGGCAGCGTGCACAGCAGGGCGATAGCCACCAGCAAAAGGCAGCCGAGAAATTTACCTACAACAATTTGGAAATCGGACACGGCCTTTGTCGACAGGAGCTCAATGGTTCCACTTTTATTTTCTTCTGCCAGGGTCCTCATAGTGATGGCCGGGATAAAGAAGAATAAGGTCCAGAACGAAATTCCGAAGAAAACCTGTAAGCTGGCCTGGTTGATCATAAATATGTTGCTTCCGAAAAGCCAGGTAAAAAACCCGCTCATTCCCAGAAAAATAATGATCATTACATAAGCGATCAAAGAATCGAAATAGGAGGCCAACTCTCTTCTGGCAATGATCCAAATCTTGTTCATATCAGTCGTTGTTGGTTATTATTAAAACGATATTCGGTTTCTGAGGTGTAAAGTCATGTTGTGTTTGCCGGGCTTGCCGCAGTTCGGTGTTGATGCAGCCAAATCAGTTGGTCAGCTCTCTGAACACGTCTTCCAGTTTGGTTTCGTGACCTGTCATTTCCAACAAGTACCATTTTTTCGATACACACAGGTCAAACACCTCTTTTCTGGACGAAACATCAGGCTTACTCCGAACTGAGAAGAAGCCGGCTTTTCCCTCCACTGGCTCGACAGTTTCTACTGATGCCAGCCCAAGCAGCGCCTTTTTGACGTCAGCATCGGCAGCCTCAATTTTAACAGTCAGCAGTTCTTTGCCCTCGGCCTGACTTCTCAATGTGTCGGAGGTGCCGTCTGCCACAATCCTGCCCCTGTTAATAATCAGAATGCGGTCGCAGGTGGCCTCTACTTCCGAAAGGATATGAGAGCTAAGAATCACCGTTTTTTCCTTGCCCAGCTTTTTGATCAACTTCCTGATCTCTATGATTTGGTTGGGGTCGAGGCCGGTGGTTGGCTCATCCAGTATCAAAATTTCCGGGTCGTGAATCATGGCCTGTGCAAGCCCTACCCTTTGTCGGTACCCTTTAGAGAGCTCACTTATTTTCTTGTGACGCTCTCTTTCCAAACCGCACATGTCTATCATATCGCCTATTCTGGAGGGTATTTTTGCCTTGCTCACCCCCTGTATTTCGGCGCAAAACCGCAGGTAGTCCACAATCGCCATGTCAGTGTAGAGTGGATTATTTTCGGGCAGGTAGCCTATCTTCTTCTTTATGTCCTCCTGCTCATTAAGGATGCTCAACTCGTCCAGCCTGACATCGCCACTCGTGGGTGCCATGTAGCAGGTAATCATCTTCATGGTAGTGCTTTTCCCAGCACCATTTGGCCCCAAAAAACCAACTACTTCACCGGTATTAATTTTGAAGGAGATATCATTAACTGCCTTCTGCTCTCCATATTTCTTGGTCAGGTTCTCGACAACTATTGACATGATTTTTCTGTCTTAAAAAACAATTAAGAAGTTTTCAACAACTACCAGTTTACGTGTACAATTCCAAAGAATTCTAGGAAACGGTGGCAATTTTATAAAAGCCTAAAGTTTTTGTCAAGTTTATATCAAAGGCTAATTGTTAAAAAATATTAAAAAAATATGGCACATGTAAAAGACCCATTACTGATATTGCGTTGTTAATTCAGACGATAGCGGGAGTCGAAAATCAGCCTGCTTTCTTTTTCGCCAGCTATTAATTAATAAGTTGTTAACTCTTACGCTTGACTGTAGTGAATTTCACTAAAGCAGGCCTTTTTGTAAATTCAACTTTCATGAAAAGAAGCAGAGGAACGCCCACCAACACTGGCAAAGAAACAGAAATTAATGAAAGCATTAAGGCCACCATGTCCAACCCCTATCATGGAGTAGCGTTGATAGACAAGGACTATTCTATTCAAAAGTTTAATCCCCATTTTGAGAGCTATTTTTCACAAATTACGGGTATAGCACCAAGGAGAGGGCTTTCAGTTATCAATTCGCTTTTCGCAAAAAATAAAGAAGCCACTTCCTCGCTTTTCGAACAGGCACTTAGCGAACAAGATGAAATAAGTGGTATAAGTATCAAAGATACTCACTATAGCATTCGTCTTGAGCCAGCGCTTGATAGAAAGGGAAACTTAATTGGTGCCTTCCTTTATTTGATAAGTGAAAACGATGCTAGCGACAGTGAGCCCACAAAAGTTCAAATGAACTTTCAGGCCCTTCTGGAGACAAGCGGCGATGCAGTCATTGTTTTTTCTCCTGAAGGCAAACCAATTTATGTGTCGCCCTCTGTTGAGAATATCCTTGGCTATACGCCAGAAGAGACGATGCTGCTCGACATGTATTCAAGCCTTCATCCGGACGACGTACCTGGCAATCAAAAAGTGATGGAGAAAGCGATTCTCAACCCGGGCATTCCGATAAAAGGACATCGTTCAAGAATTATTCACAAAGACGGTAGCTACCATCTTTATGATTCAACCGTCGTCAATCTGCTTAACGACCCCTCAATTGGGGGCATTGTCGACAATATTAAAGAGGTTACCGAACCTACGCCTTTCGGTGGATTGGATGCCAAATTTACGAACCTCTACTTGAATGCTATTGAAGACTCAAAAATAGGTGTTTGGGAAATTGATCTCATATCTGGCAAGTCGGTAAGGAATCGAATTCATGATCAAAGTTTTGGGTACAGTGAAGAGCTTGCTCAGTGGGATTTACCGACTTTGCTTCAACATATCCACGTGAAAGACCGGTTGGCTGCGAAAGAAGTTTTCGAAGCGGCCAAAGCAGATGGCTCCTTCGACTTTGAAGCAAGGGTAATTTGGCCTGACCAATCCGTCCATTGGCTTGCACTAAAAGGAACTTATGTGAAGAGCTCCGAAACCAGAACAGAAAAGCTTAGCGGGTCGGTAATTGATATCACTCTGCGTCGGAACAATTTTCAAGCACTTCTCAATAGCGAAGGTCGCCTAAAAAGCATAATTGATAATATATCGGAAGGTTTGGTAATTGCCAACAAAGGGGGCAGGCTTCTTTACTGGAACGCAGCAGCGATCAAAATGCATGATTTCATGTCTTTGCAAAGTCCTCCCCAAAATTTTACCGAATTGCTTAAGTACTTTAGGGTGGAGCAGCTAAATGGAAAGTATTTGCCCGTCAGCAAATGGCCACTACCGAGGCTGTTGAACAATGAAAATGTGGATGGGCTGGAAGTTAGAGTGCGAAGCATTAAAAATCGCTGGGCAAAAATTTTCAGGTACAATGGCGGCTCATTTGCAGACCGTGAGGGAAACCTGGTTTACTTTCTCACCATTAGCGACAGGACAGAACTAAGCAATATCAAAAAGCACTTGCGTGACAGTGAAGAAAGGTTTTTAGACGCCTTCCATGCAAGCCCAGTAGCGCTATGCATTACAAGCAACAAAGACGCCATCTGTCTCGAGATCAACAAGAATGCGGAAGAATTGCTGGGCTACAGCTACGAAGAATATACAGGCAAGCCAATTCTAACACTCAACGGTGTGCCCCTGGCCGAAATCAAAAAAATATTTAGCCGAAAGGGTGAGCCATCAAAGTCCAGAGAAAGCAAACTCTCAATCAGCACAAAACAAGGACAAAAAAGGCTGATACTTTTTTCGGTTGAACAGGTCATGCTCAATGGTGAGGAATGCAGATTAACAGTTTTTGTGGATATTACGAATAGCAAATAGCCCAGGCTTGTGCAAAGTCAGATGTTGGATCAATCTGTATTTCTGGGGATCGAATGTTTCGTTTGTTGTTAAATAAAAAAGTAAAACTGGTTCAATGCGTCTCGCCAGGCCGGGCTTCTCCAGTCAGTTAGGCTTGGATCTTTTGCTTTTTTATGACCACTTGGGATATTGGATTTAAAGGGCGACCTCCCCAGATTTTCCCGCTTGATCCCAGATGTTGACTATTTCTACGGCCCACAAAGCTTAGGGGACTTGTTGCGAATAGACTTGGCAGCTATTTAGCCGCAGTCTTACCGAGCATCTTCCTAATCAGGCTTACCTGCCCAATGTGATATGCCTCGTGGCTAAGGTATTTTACTATCACATCACCCTTTTCTCTATCGAGGCGTCCCTGGCTATCCCATTCTAAAACCCAGGCGGAGATGTCATTGAACTGTTCCTTGAGAATATCAAGGCACTTCAACCAGTCAATAGTCTTCGGCATTTTTCGGGGATCACCAGTCTTGCCATAGTACTGCTTGAGTTCCTGCGGAAAAGTCATCTCGCCTGTCAGGTCTTCCAGCAAAGTATCTCTTTGAGAAGCAATATGGCCCACGATCCAGTGAATATTGTTGATGTTATCGTGAGTGAACGCCAGTGTTTCATCAACTGTGAGATCCGCCAGCAATGATTCTATTTTTTTCTGATTGAATTCGAGACTGGAGATAAGAATATGAGACGACATAAAAAGCTTTTTGCGTGCACTAAGATAGTAAGATGCGCCCAATAACTGCCAACCATCAGCCTGAAATAGCCAAAATAACCTGAAAACGGGTGTAATTACTTGATCTCCGGCTAAATAAAGTGTCGTCAGGTAAATGCATCAACTAAATTGTTAG
>TARA_R110002012_G_scaffold113371_1_pt1 | contig 27338 bp, 23 predicted proteins | sample TARA_R110002012 | Tara Oceans TARA_R110002012 (sample SAMEA4396515) | marine metagenome | biome: Westerlies Biome; feature: [DCM] deep chlorophyll maximum layer (ENVO:01000326); material: water (ENVO:00002006), including particulate matter (ENVO:01000060) such as... | depth 40 m | reverse complement strand
ATGGCACGTATTTGGTCTTGCGCTCCTCCTAAATGGGATGCCCTAAGGATTCCAATATTATTTTTAAAATATGAGTAATACACCTCAAAACCGTAATTGATCTTGTTTAGGCCAAAGTGAAGCGAGGAATTTCGCTCAAAGGTGCCCGTATTGCTCAACACATAATCGGGCGCCTCAAAGTCCCCAAATCTTTTAAGGGTACCCTGTACGCTACCATACCATCCATTAAGGTAGCTTTTGGTAAGTTGGCTAGTAAGTACGGTTCCCCTTCCATTACTAGCGGCACTAAATATCGTTTTACCATACAGACTATCTTTTATGGGAATCTTTGCCGCATCGGCTACGATAACTCCGCCTACGGCATCACCACTATACTGCAATGCTCCCGCACCCTTAATAAGAGTAAGATTGCCCATGGCATTAACATCCACATTGGGGGCGTGTTCCGCACCCCACTCCTGGTCTTCCATGCGCACTCCGTTATTGATGATGACTACCCTACTGCTGTGCAGGCCATTGACCAAGGGTTTTACCACCGTATTTCCGGTATTCAAGGAAGATACGCCACTCAAACTTTTTAGGGCATCGCCCAAGGTTTCACTGCTATAGCTTTCCAGTTTTTCTTTTGAAATTGTATTTTCATAGAGGGTTTTGGTTTTAGCCTTATGGGCCTTCCCTTCCACCGTTACTTGGTTTAATTCCTCCAAATGGTGCTCTAATTGAAAATGCTTTTCAGTATTTCCATTTACGGTAATCGTAAAACCCCGCGTTAGGCAATTGGGGTGTGAAACCTGAATGGAATAGCGGGCATTACAAAGGTTTTTGAATTCAAATTTTCCATCAAAATCTGTTTGTACTGCCTGTTCAGTTTGGGCAACTACAAGCGTTGCGCCCACCAAGGGCGTGTTATCGTGAATATCGGTCACGGTACCGGAAAGTGTATTATTACAATTTTGGGAAAATGCTACAATACCGCTACACAGCAGTATTAGCAATGCATAGGTGCGCATGTTAATTTTAATTAGGGTAAACGAAAAAAGTTTATTAGCTAACTAAAATATAGGGGGGTGCGCGAAGTTGTTTATTATTTTGAGAAATGGAGTGAAGAAGCAGCGAAGGCATATCCTGCGTTGCTTCGGAAGGAATGTGTATTACTAGAATTGCAAGATCCTCAGGAATTTTATAATCGAATGAGGCGATATGGAAATTACAAATAGGACACTTTACCTCGGTTTTGTGCAAATGTGTAGCTTGTTCTGAACATAACTTGTGGTGATGACCTTCAAGACTGTGGGCCAACTGTATGGAAGCAGGCAATAGCAAGGCCATAGCAAGCAATATTGCCATAAAACTTTTGCCAAGCCAGTTTTTAAAACCCATTGTGTTGTCAGTTCCAATCGCAAATCTACAGAAATGTGAGCGATAGTTCCAAAAAGCCCCCATTAAAATGTCCTTTTTCTGATTTATTTAACCTTTTGATTCAAGTTTTACTTCAAAAAATTTTTCAAAAAGAAGTATTAGCGATTATTTACATTATCTTCTATTCATCAGATTTAAGAAGTTTATACTAATTATATAACATCATATCTTCGCTCAAAACAATGCTTTTTAAATTATTTCAACCTTCTGGACTATGCCAATTGGTCCATTTAACAGGTACAGCAAACCGACACGAGCGCAGTGATATATGCGTATCAAAAGCCCTCCCGAGACACGAAGCACAAATTGTGAACTGGCCGAAGGCAAAGTGTGAAGCAGTGATATAGCCTCTGTTACAACAAGTTATTTTCTCCGTTCAATTATTAAATCAATAACCTCTTGTGCACTTTTTATGAATTCAAATCTTCTGTATTGGTCAAACCAGCGGTATTCAATTGCGAAAGTGAATAACTTAAAAGAAAATGGGGTTTCATAATTAATTAATACAGTCCCGATTCCGTTCGAGTATTTTGTCAGCGTTGGTTTTGGCAATGATTTTATTTTGTAACTTTTTATTCGTTTTCCAAAAAATAAATATTCAATATAAATCCGCTGAGTTGAAATAGCATAATATGTTTTTGATCTTCTGTACTTATGCAGTATTATATGGATAATCCCGCCAAATGCGCTGGAGAATAAAAAAAACAAACCAAATATTTTAAAGAAAACAGGCGTACTATTAGACCAAACAATGATATTCCATAATGATGCAAAAACCGTAGCAAAAATCCCAGAAACTAAAAGAAGAAAAATATACGTTCTATTCGATTTATTTTTTTCGGGTTGCCCTGTCCACAAAATCGTTTCTTCTTCTTTTAAATATCTGTCAAATTTACTTATCAATGTTTATTTATAATTTGTGGTAACGGCCCTGGCTATGGCAAGTGCGGGATCTGGAAACCGAATCTTTGTCCGCCAGACCGAAATTTAATTAGTTGTAATATCTTCATTTGTAAGTCGTCAACCCGCATTTGCTATAGCCGATGTTGCGTGCTGGCTTTTTTATTCCATAATGTTCCAACCAAGCCAGCGGTTCAGTCAGATTATGCTTATTAAATTCTAAATGTATTACTCTTCTTTTCTTTCCGTTTGTCGTTCTGTTCGAAGCGTGTAAAGTCAGAGGCTTCATTAACATTGCTCCGCCTTTTTCTACTTCACAGATAAATTCGTTTTCTAAATTCCAATCATTTGATTCAGGACGAACGATTCCTTTAAGATGAGATTTTGGAATAACTTTCAGCGCTCCGTTATTCCTGTCCGTTTTGTCCAAATGAATTCGGATTGTTATTGTGTCTTCCAAAAACTCAATTGGTGGTTGAACTCCATATTGACCTTTTTTAAAAGTCCAATTTGTATAGTTTTCTAATTCCGTTTTTTGGTCAACCGAAATGCTCAAATCTTGATGATATGCGACAAACCAATTCGATTCGCTTGGTTTGTCAAAATAGATTGCTTTGGTTAGAAAATATTCAGATTCGGAAAGGTCAGAAATTAATTCAGTCAGTTTTTCATTAAAAAGTAAATCGGTCAATTCAGGCACATTTTTGATTAATTGTCTAATCGCAAATAAATCTTTTGTTTTCATAAACGAATTTCCTTCCTGTGCAGCATTTTCGATACAAGCTAAAATTCCGCTTATTTCTTCGTCCGAGTACAAGTCAGCTAAAACGGAAAATCCATTTTCTTCAAGTTCTATTTTGTTCTTTTCGTAGTTCATTTTTCAGCTTGCACCACAACATATGAATAAAAACCATATAGTTTTTATTCCAATCACAAAATTAGGTTAATAGTTCCAAATATAATCAAAAGTAATACCCGACAAGTAAGTAAACCCGTAACCGCGAACATGTTAATCGGGAAGAGAACCAAATATAGATTTAATTTTTAAATCAGCAATAAGACAACGGCTAAGGGTTATTATTCAATAAAAATAATAATACCTTTGAAAAACCATACTCTATACCTTGCGGCATAAACAAACCCATTCCAAAAAAACCAAAACCCCATGGCCTACTAAGGCAGCAATGGAACAAGTGTACCAAAAGAACCTATGGGGTGGCAAGGAAGGTTCATTTTATTCCGGCGAGGGTTCGCACCTTCAAGAAATAGTAAATCCATATTTAAATGCAGTAATAACATTTTTAGATTCCTTTACACTCCCACTTACCGTAGCCGATTTGGGCTGTGGTGACTTTAATGTGGGAAAGGAATTGGTAAAACATACCAAGAAGTATATTGCTATAGATATTGTACCTGCCCTCATAGTTCGCAATAAAGAAACCTTTAAAGCACCCAATTTAGAATTCCACTGCCTGGACATCGCAACAACAGCTTTGCCCGCCACGGACTGCGCCATACTTAGGCAGGTACTCCAGCATCTCTCCAATTCCGAAATTCAAAGCATTGCGAAAAAACTAGCAAATTATAGCTACGTTATTATAACGGAACACCTCCCCAACGGCCCATTTGAACCCAATAAGGATATCATTTCGGGCCAAGGAAACAGACTTAAGAAACATAGCGGCGTAAACTTATTAAAACCGCCATTTAATTTAAAAGTTCAAAAAGAAACACAATTATCAACTATTGTTTTGGAGAATGGCAAAGGGGTTATTTTAACTACGCTTTTTCGATTTTAAACACCTCCGACATAGAAAACTTCATCAAACCAGAGGTTTGAAACCTCTTTTGTAAGAATATATGTAGTAAATCTCCAGAATACAGCAAGATGTAATCAGATTCGGAGTTTGTAAATAAGTTTTACGGGGGTTCAAACGCCCATGCCCCACTACTTGTCCCGTATCAATAACACCATTTTTGCGCTCAACAACTATACAACCTCCTAACTTATTCACTTACTCACAAATTCACATATTCACCTCTCCCCGTTTTACTATCTTTGCATTCAAATTAAGTGAAAACCCACAACTCACAACCAACAATAACTATGAACTACTTCTCCACCAACTTCACCCTCGGCATTCTAGGCGGCGGACAGTTGGGCAAAATGATGCTTTACGAAACCCGTAAGTGGGACATCCGCACCAGCGTTCTCGATCCCAGTGCAGAAGCCCCTTGCCGTATAGCCGCAGACCATTTTCAGCAAGGTGACCTGATGGATTATGATACTGTCTATAACTTCGGAAAAAAGGTAGATTTGCTTACTTTTGAAATAGAAGGCGTAAACGTGGAGGCCTTGGAAAAACTGGAAAGCGAAGGCATAAAAGTCTATCCCAATGCCGCCACCCTCAGAAATATTCAGGACAAAGGCGTACAGAAGCAGTTTTACAAAGATCACCAAATACCTACTTCACCTTTTAAGGTTTATAAAGACAAGTACGACCTTAACGAAGCTATAGTAAGAAAGGAACTGCACTTCCCCTTTGTATGGAAAAGCTGTACTGGTGGTTATGACGGTAAAGGTGTAAGCATTGTCCGTTTGGCTGAGGATGTAATCCCGCTATCCGAAGGTGCTTGTATTGCAGAGAAACTCATTCCTTTTAAAAACGAACTGGCTGTAATAGTTGCCCGCAGCCCTTCCGGCGAAGTAACCACCTACCCAGTTGTAGAAATGGAGTTTCACCCTGAGGCCAACCAAGTGGAATACGTAATTTGCCCTGCCCGAATTGACGATGCGGTTGCCAAAAAAGCAAGAGCCATAGCCACCAAAGTCTCCGAATCATTTAAACACGTAGGCCTTTTGGCGGTAGAAATGTTCCAAACCGAAGATGACGAAATATTGGTAAATGAAGTAGCTCCGCGCCCCCACAACAGTGGCCATTACAGTATTGAGGCCAGTTACACCAACCAGTTTGAACAGCAAATAAGAGCTATATTAGATTTACCTTTGGGAAATACCGACAGTAAAGTTGGCGGCATTATGGTTAACTTAGTAGGCGCCGAAGGCCATACTGGTCCGGTAGTTTATAAAAACATAAAAAACATCCTAAAGATGGAAGGCGTAACGCCCCATATTTACGGTAAAAAAGAAACTCGACCCTTTAGGAAGATGGGGCACGTAACCATAGTAAACAAAGACCTCAGCAAAGCGCGGAAGATTGCAGAGGAAGTTAAGAAAACAATAGAGGTGATTACTGAATAAACTGAAACCAATGAGCAAAGTAGCAATAATAATGGGAAGCACCAGCGATCTGCCCGTAATGCAGGAAGCGGTGGATATTTTAAAGGAATTTAAAATTGAGGTTGAAATGGATATTGTTTCTGCCCACCGCACCCCCGATAAACTTTTTGATTACGGAAAGAATGCCCACACTCGTGGAATTTCAGTAATAATAGCAGGAGCGGGTGGCGCGGCACACCTTCCGGGGATGATTGCTTCCCTATCGCCATTGCCAGTTATTGGTGTTCCCGTAAAATCCAGCAACTCCATTGATGGATGGGATAGCATTCTATCCATCCTTCAAATGCCAGGTGGAGTACCTGTTGCCACCGTGGCGCTGAATGGAGCCAAAAATGCTGGTATATTGGCCGCACAAATTATCGGATCTTCAGATAAAGCCGTTTTGGATAGGATTATTGCCTATAAGGAAAGTCTTAAAACAAAAGTTGAGGAAGGTGCCAAAAAGATGAAAGGAAGCAATTAGTGAAACACAGTGTCCTTTCCATAATTGTTGCAGTTATAGGAATATCTTTCATTCTTTATGTGAACTATTATTTCGCGCAGCAAATAAATTTCCTTCAGTCCTCCCATCAACAACTCAATGAGCCTAGCTTAATTGTTACTCCAAAAATTCACAAAATGGTGGCGCTAATCATCGGACTCATTGGTGTTTTCTTCGGAATAAAAGGATTTAAACATTATAAGAAAATCAGCCTAATTGGCATAGTGCTGTCATTACTTCTTATCGCCATCAGCTTTTTACCCCTTTGGCATTATTTTCGACACTAAGCACATTACAAACAGAAATTACATTATGAATAATCCTCTTTTAGAACCATACAATACTGCCCCCTTTTCCAAAATAAGAAACCAGCATTTTCTTCCAGCTATCAGCAAATTGATTGAAGAAACTAAGGCTGAGATTGATACCATCACCTCCAATACTGAAGCGCCTACTTTCAAAAATACTGTGGAAGCATTGGAAAACACAGGTGAAAAGCTCGATAGAGCAACCAGTATTTTCTTCAACCTCAACAGTGCCGAAACTAATGACGAAATTCAAAAGATAGCGCAGGAAGTTTCGCCCATGCTTACTGAGTTCAGTAACGATATGCTACTAAATGAAGCTTTGTTTGAAAGAATAAAAACGGTTTACAATCAAAAGGATGCTTTAGACCTTTCCGAAGAACAGCAAATGCTGCTTGACAAAAAGTACAAAGCCTTTTCAAGAAACGGAGCAAATCTTTCCGAGGATAAAAAAACGAAACTTCGAAAAATTGATGCCGACCTATCAAAATTGAGTCTCACTTTTGGTGAAAATGTTTTAGCGGAAACCAACAAGTTCGAACTTCACATTACCGAAGAAAAAGATTTAAGCGGATTGCCCGAAGGCGTAATAGAAGCCGCCGCCCAAACCGCCGAAGAAAAAGGAAAAGAAGGCTGGGTTTTCACTTTGGATTATCCAAGTTATGTCCCGTTTATGACCTATGTCGACAACCGATCGCTTCGCAAAAAGATGGCAATTGCCTTTGGTGCCAAAGGTTTTCACAATGACGCATTGGACAATCAGCAAAATGTTTTGCAGATTGCCAATCTTCGCCATAAACGGGCAAATTTGCTGGGGTATGAAAGCCATGCACATTTTGTATTGGAAGAACGTATGGCAGAAACTCCTGAAAAAGTAAAGTCATTTTTGAATGAACTACTTGAAAAGGCAAGACCTGCTGCCCAAAAAGAGTTTAATGAATTGACTGAATTCGCGAAAGAGCTCGACGGCATAGGCCACTTGGAAAAATGGGATGGGGCTTATTATTCTGAAAAGCTAAAACAGAAACTTTTCAATCTGGATGACGAAAAACTGAAACCCTATTTCGAATTAAAAAATGTAATCAATGGTGTTTTCGCAGTTGCTGAAAAACTCTACGGACTTCATTTTGAGGAAGTGCAAAATATCGATAAATACCATGCAGACGTAAAAACCTACGAAGTAAAAGATGACGAAGGCGAATTGGTTGCCATCTTTTACGCAGACTTCCACCCGCGTGCCGGAAAGCGAAATGGTGCCTGGATGACTTCCTATAAACCACAGCAAATTAAGGATGGTAAAAATGACCGTCCGCATATTTCCATAGTTTGCAATTTTACGAAACCAACGGCGAGTAAGCCTTCGCTATTAACTTTTAATGAAGTAACTACTTTGTTCCACGAATTTGGCCATGCTCTGCACGGAATGCTCGCAAACACTCACTACCCCAGCCTTTCGGGAACGAGTGTTTATTGGGATTTTGTGGAATTGCCCAGTCAGATTCTGGAGAATTGGTGCTACGAGAAAGAGACTTTGGAACTCTTCGCCACCCATTATAAAACTGGTGAAGTAATCCCGATGGAATACGTTGAAAAAATAAAGGACTCTGCTGCATTTTTGGAAGGAATGGCAACCTTGCGCCAATTAAGTTTCGGAATGCTCGATATGGCTTGGCACGGCAGTGACCCTTCGGGAATCAAAGATGTAAAAGCTTTTGAAGTTGCCGCTTTTGATGACACCCAACTTTACCCCGACTTGAAAGAAAATTGTATGAGCACTTCCTTTTCGCATATTTTTCAAGGGGGGTATTCAGCAGGCTATTACAGTTACAAATGGGCAGAGGTGCTAGATGCAGATGCTTTCGCCTTGTTTAAACAGGAGGGTATTTTCAACAAAAAAGTGGCCGACAGGTTTAAAGGATTTGTGCTTTCGCAAGGAGGAACGATGGATCCAATGGAGCTATACATAAAATTCCGAGGGCAAAAGCCAGACCCAGAAGCACTGTTGAAACGTGCGGGGTTACTGCAATAAAAAACAAGGCTTCAGAAATTAAACATTTCTGAAGCCCTAAAATTTTTGCCTACAGCACTATTAATTCAATATAAATTTCTTGGTGAATGTGTGGCCGTTTTCCAAGGTGAAATGCGCAATGTAAAAACCTTGTGCAAATTGCTGAAGTGCAATACTTCCAGTCTCATCATTCATTTCTTCAGAAATTATTCTTTGTCCCGCTACGCTGTAAACAGACACATTCTTAACACTGGAAACAGTATTGTTTAAACGGTAATTCAAAGTTTTGTCTTTTACAAAAACACGAATTGCATTTTCAGAAAAATCATCTACCGAAAGAATTTGGGGTTTGGCAGCTTCAATCAAAAACTCTAGTCCAAGTTTTGCGAATTTCACGGAATGGTTGGGTTCGTTAAAAAAGGAATACACGTCTCCTGGACTGTGAATATTTGGATTGTCCTGTCCCATAGCTGCCTCAAAAGGAAAAGCGGCATCAAAACCATTATCGGCCCAGCTTGCGTGATCTGAACAACCATAACCGCATTCTGTATAATCGTAGGTGAAATTGTGGTCACTGTTTGGGTTATTACTATTGTAATGATCCATCAATTCGGTCAAATAGGTGTTCAGTGCATTGCTGTTGTACCAATCTGTAGTAATATAAATATCGCTATTGGAACCATTGTAGCCCGTCATATCAAACTGTACATAAGCACTAACATTCACCCCTTGATTTGCATAATTCTCTGCAATTTCAGCTGAACCCACAAGACCTATTTCCTCCGCGGCATAAGCCATAACTTCTATGCTTCTATTTGGCACAAAGCCTGTTTCCAATAAAACACGTACCATTTCATTTAGTGAAGCAATTCCTGAAGCATTATCATCTGCACCCGGCGCATTGTTCTTATCTCCAAAAGTAGTTGAATCTATATGCCCGCCAATAATCACAAATTCATCTGGCGTATTCGCCCCATCAAACGTTAAAATCACAGAAGGCATCTGGGTATTTACGTGGTTGTAGATGCGGGTATGCACATCGGTTCTTCCAGCGGCCAGAATCAAAGCGTCCCATTTTGCCTGTTGGTCCAAAACTGCTTGCTCCGCTTGTGACTTAGTATGGTATCGGGTTCCGTACGCTTGAAGCTCTAAAATATCATCTTCAATGTTCTGACCATTCACAAGATCTAAGCATTCGTTCACAAACGTATCTTCGGTAATGCTATAATCTATTTGTGTGCCACGATTTGCAATTTGGTTTAAGGCTTGAACGGCTTTTTCTTCGGAAGCCCTGAATATATACCCAGGACCGTGGGTACGTACATTGTCGTGTATAGCATGCGCCACTTCTTCAGAAAGCAACACTGCCGCCTGCTTATCGTTGCTTGCTAAAATTGCAATATCGTCTGGATAGAGGGTTTTAAAAGTAATTGCATCGGCAGCATCCATTGTGGCATAAAAAGCATTGCCATGTTGAGCAAAGCCAGTAAACGTAAATAAAAGGAACATTAAAATTCCTGTAGTAATTTTTTTCATCGGGAAGTATATAGAATTAATTTCTGTAAAAATAAGACATCTATGGGACTTAGGTTTGAAATATAAAAGTTTAACTATTTTCACATAACCACCTAAAAACTAAAAGGCAGGTAATTTCGTATATGTTTGTAAAACTTCCCTATTTTTGAAATGGGCTAAAAATTATTTTTTTGGAACTACTGAAACCAGACCAATGGGTTGATAAATATGCTGATTATCTTTACAATTATACAATTGTAAGGGTAAATGACCATATTGTGGCGCAGGATCTGATTTCAGAAACTTTTTTGGCGGGACTTAAATCAAAAAACAATTTTAAGGGAGAAGCTTCGGAGCGCACTTGGCTTATCTCTATTTTGAAGCGAAAAATAATCGATTATTACCGCAAGATAAATTCCAAAAAAGGTAAGGCGGAGGTGCACATTTCATATCGCGATGAAGATTCTGAAGGAGACTGGCTGGAAGAAAATGCCGCCGATCCATACGACAGAACCGCCGAAGACACAATGGAAAACAAGGAACTTGGGCTTGCTATTTTGGAATGCTTGGACAAACTTCCGGAAAAGCAAGCAGCCATTTTCAAAATGAAAACCGTCGAAAATTTTGATACCGAAGCCATTTGTAAAGAATATGACATTACGCCGTCTAACCTGTGGGTAATAATTCACCGGGCACGAAAATCAATGGTTGAGTGTTTGGAAAAAAATTGGTTTAATTAAAAATATGAAGTTTTTTTTAAAATGTGACGATGCCGCACACGTTTGCGACAAAACCCAGTACAAAGAGGCTGGTCTATTTGATAAATTAATGCTGAAGATACATTTGCTAATGTGCAAATTGTGCCGAGGATACGCTAAACGCAATACCAAACTTACCAAGACTATACAGTCTGCAGACATCAAAACCCTTTGCCCAGAAGAAAAGGAACGATTAAAAACAAGGCTCCAAGACGAAATAGAAAATGGGTACAACTCCTAAAGCTGTTCAAAAAGTTTAAAAAAGAGTAACCATAAAATTGGCAGCCCTTCCACCCAAAAAGATGAAAAATATCGGTTTTGCACTGGTTTCGAAATAACCAAAAGCCACCCTAAAACTACACAAAAAATTAAGAGGCTTATAATGTAGGCCACCTCAAAGTCCTTTTTAAAAAATTCACATCCTAAGCACAACAAAAGCACGCCCAGCCCCATTAATTTTGCATTTCTAACCCCCACTTGCTGCGGAAGAGTTTTAAGGTTGAGCCCATCGTAAGGTATATCGCGTATTTCAAAAGGAAGAATAAGTGCCACGACAATCAAAATACGTTGAAAAAATGTAAACAGCACATCCAAATCCATTTTTACTTCAGAGGCTGCAAAAGGCAAAACTACGGTTACACCCGCCCATACAAATGCCACTACAAAAATTTTAATTCCTGAAAAATTCCGTAGGTTTTTATTTCGAACAAATGGAACGGCATAAAAAAAAGTGGCTAGCCCAAATGCAGCAGCTATCAACAAAACATTTATGGGCAGGCGAAAAGCAATAAAAGCAAGCGCAATAAAGCTAATTGCGGAAAAAACCTGTATTGTTTTCAGGGAGTTTGTTAAACTTCGGTGGTGCAGTCCAGCAACTTTTGCATATTTCACAAAGTTATAACCCGTTAAACTTCCTAAAAAAACAAAGCTCCACAGTTCCCAAGAAATGGTGAGGCCATATTCCAAAATGGTGATTGCCAAAAGCGACACAACTGCCAAAGCAACGTGAATGCTACTGTTAATATAAAAAGCAAAAATATGGGAGAAAAGCTTCATACTATCAAAAGTAACCAAAGTGTTTATAACCTTATTAATTAGTTGAAAAATTTAAGTTTTCAACCCCTTAAAAGGGAGCTATTTCACGTTTAATATTGTAATTTTGCCACCTAAATTTCAAATGCAAATTAATGAACACAGATTCTTTTGCTTTAAGGCATATCGGTCCCCGGGAAAACGATCTTCCCGAAATGCTTAAAACCATTGGTGTAAGCTCTATTGATCAACTTATTTATGAAACCGTTCCAGATGATATTCTGCTGAAAAAAGCACTCGATCTGGACACGGCGATGAGTGAACAGGAATATCTGGAGCACATCACTGAACTTTCCACAAAAAATAAACTTTTCAAAACATACATAGGATTGGGCTATCACCAATCCATTACGCCTCCGGTAATTCAACGAAATATTTTGGAGAATCCGGGATGGTACACTGCCTATACACCTTACCAAGCCGAGATTGCCCAAGGAAGGCTTGAAGCGTTGCTGAACTTTCAAACTGTAGTAAGTGACCTCACCGGAATGGAACTTGCAAACGCCTCCCTTTTGGATGAATCTACCGCTGCAGCAGAAGCAATGGCCTTACTTTTCAACGTACGCGAAAAAGAAAAGAAACAAGCCAATGCTTCAAAGTTTTTTGTATCCGAAGAAATATTGCCACAAACACTTTCATTGTTGGAAACCCGTTCTGAACCTTTGGGAATTGAATTGGTTGTTGGAAATCACGAAGATTTTGATTTTTCCGAAGAATATTTTGGGGCAATTCTTCAGTATCCAAGCAAAACAGGGAAGGTATACAACTATAAAGAATTCATTCAAAAAGCTAACGACACGCAAATAAAAGTTGCCGTTGCAGCCGATATTCTAAGCCTCGTTATGCTGGAATCGCCAGGGCATTTTGGTGTGGACGTTGTTGTGGGAACCACACAGCGTTTTGGGATTCCATTAGGTTACGGCGGACCTCACGCGGCATTTTTTGCCACCAAAGAAGAATACAAAAGAAGTATCCCCGGACGTATTATAGGCGTTACAAAAGATACCGACGGAAACCGTGCATTGCGTATGGCGCTTCAAACAAGAGAACAACACATAAAGCGCGACAAGGCAACTTCAAATATTTGTACCGCACAGGTTCTTTTGGCTGTTATGGCAGGAATGTACGCTGTTTACCACGGACCTGAAGGCTTAAAATATATTGCGCGAAAAGTTCACAATGGAGCCGCTACGCTAGCAAGCGCTTTGGAAAAATTAGGCTTTGAGCAAATAAACGATACTTATTTTGATACTATCGCTATTAAAACCGATGCTACCAAAATTAAGTTTTTGGCCGAGGCGAAAGAAGTGAATTTCTATTACCCAGATGACGAGACGGTTTCCATTTCAATCAATGAAACCACTACCGTTAAAGATTTGAATAAGATTGTTTCCATCTTTTCGGAAGCAGTTAAAAAAGATTTCCAAAAAATTTCTGAATTGGAAACTGGCAATAAAATTCCGCAGGAAGTTGCCCGTAAAACCGAGTTTCTTCAACAGGAAGTTTTCAACAAGTACCACAGCGAAACCGATTTGATGCGCTATATAAAGAAACTGGAACGCAAAGACCTTTCGCTAACGCACTCTATGATTTCATTGGGCTCATGTACCATGAAATTGAATGCTGCCGCAGAAATGCTTCCATTGAGCGACCCTATGTGGAGCAATATGCATCCTTTCGTTCCTGTGGAACAAGCTGAGGGTTATCAAATTATTCTAAAAAAACTAGAAAAACAACTTACTGAAATAACCGGTTTTGCAGGAACCTCGCTTCAGCCCAACAGTGGCGCGCAAGGCGAATACGCAGGATTGATGGTTATTCGCGCCTACCACGAATCTCGTGGGGAAAGCCACAGAAACATTTGCTTGATTCCCTCATCCGCACACGGTACAAACCCTGCAAGTGCAGTAATGGCGGGTATGAAAGTAGTTGTAACAAAATCTACGGAAGAAGGAAATATTGATGTGGACGATCTACGTGAAAAGGCAATACAGCATAAAGATAATCTTTCCTGTTTAATGGTTACATACCCATCAACACATGGAGTTTATGAGTCTGCCATTCGCGAAATAACAAGTATCATCCACGAAAACGGTGGGCAGGTTTATATGGACGGTGCAAACATGAACGCTCAAGTAGGCCTGACCAATCCTGGTGCCATTGGCGCAGACGTTTGCCATTTGAACCTTCACAAAACGTTCGCTATTCCCCACGGAGGCGGAGGCCCTGGCGTTGGCCCTATTTGTGTTGCGGAGCAGTTGGTTCCATTTTTACCATCAAACCCAGTAATAAAAACGGGAGGAGATAAGGCCATTACTGCAATTTCCGCGGCACCTTATGGAAGTTCTTTGGTATGTTTGATTAGTTATGCTTACATCTGTATGCTTGGCGTGAATGGCTTAAAGAAAGCTACGCAATATGCAATTTTGAATGCAAACTATATCAAGGAAAAGCTAAACGGCCATTACGAAGTACTTTATGCAGGGGAACGCGGTCGTGCGGCCCACGAAATGATTGTAGACTGCCGTCCATTTAAAGCGAAAGGAATAGAAGTGACAGATATCGCAAAACGATTGATGGATTACGGTTTCCACGCTCCGACGGTTTCTTTCCCAATTGCAGGAACATTGATGATTGAGCCTACGGAAAGCGAGAGCAAAATGTCTTTAGATCAATTTTGTGACGCAATGATTTCAATTCGAAAAGAAATTGAAGCTGCGGATAAAGACGAGCCGAACAACGTTTTGAAAAATTCACCACATACGTTGGAAATGTTAACTGCTGATAATTGGGATTTCCCATATAGCAGACAGGAAGCAGCCTTTCCACTGGAATATATTTCAGACAATAAGTTTTGGCCATCTATACGCAGAGTGGATGAGGCGTACGGTGACAGAAATTTGATATGCACCTGCAACCCGATTGAAGCCTATATGGAAGCTTAAAAAGTTGGTACTGGCAGTATTCAGTAATCAGTTTTGCCCTAAACATATTTACTGAATACTGATAACTGATTTTTCCGTATTTTTAACGAAACTTTCTAATTTATGAGTGTCAAGATTACAGGCATAGGCAGTTATATTCCAAGTGAGGTTGCCAAGAACGAATATTTTGGTGACCATCATTTTTACAATGAGGACGGTACCCGCTTTGGGAATGAAAATACCGTAATTATTGAAAAATTTAAGGCTATTACTGGCATTCACGAAAGGCGTTATATTCCGAAAAGTTTATCAACCTCAGATATTGCCTCCTTTGCTGCAGAAAACGCCATTAAAAATGCAGGCATTGATAAGGAAACGCTAGATTATATTATTGTAGCCCATAATTATGGCGATGTAAAACACGGTTCCGTACAAAGTGATACAGTGCCGAGTATTGCTACCCGCGTGAAGCACAACCTTAAAATCCAAAATCCTACTTGTGTGGGGTATGATGTGCTTTTTGGCTGCCCGGGGTGGGTAGAGGGCATGATACAGGCCTATGCTTTTATAAAAGCTGGTATCGCAAAAAAATGTTTGGTTATTGGTGCAGAAGCTCTTTCTCGTGTGGTAGATCCGCACGATCGGGATTCAATGATTTACAGTGACGGAGCTGGAGCTGCGGTTGTTGAAATTAGTGAGGAAGCGGGTGGTATTCTGTCCCACTTTAGCGCTACCTATGCCTTTGAGGAGGCACATTTCATCTTTTTTGGCGAAAGCAATAACTTGAAAAAGAAAGATAACCGTCGGTACATAAAAATGTACGGTAGAAAAATCTATGAATTTGCACTAAATAATGTTCCCGATGCAATGAAAACCTGTTTGGATAAAAGTGGTGCAGGCATTGACGACATTAAAAAAATATTTATCCATCAGGCAAATGAAAAAATGGACGAGGCTATTGTAAACCGTTTTTATAAACTTTATGATAAAACCGCCCCTGAAAAAATAATGCCAATGAGCATCAATAAATTGGGCAACAGTAGTGTGGCAACAGTTCCAACGCTATATGATTTGGTCTTAAATGGTGAACTGAAAGGACATTCCATCCAAAAAGGAGATGTGGTAATTTTTGCCAGCGTGGGAGCGGGCATGAATATTAATGCGATAGTTTATAAAGTGTAATGTACGAAGGCAAGTTCCCAACAAAAAGATACAAGCACACCCTGAGTTTTTTAAAAGAAGTAATTTCTAAAGACGAAAAAATACTCGATTTAGGCGTTCCCAATCCTTTCTCTGAAATTCTCACACAAGAAGGTTTTGATGTTAAAAATACTAAGGGCGAAGATCTCGATCTAGCAACAAATATTGTAAAAACTGAAGAATTTGACGTCGTTACAGCCTTTGAAATTTTTGAACATTTGGTTTCACCTTTCAACATTTTGAAAGAGATTAAAGCAAAAAAATTGGTGGCATCCGTACCTTTAAAACTTTGGTTTGCATCGGCCTATAGAAGTAAAACTGATGAGTGGGACCGTCATTACCACGAATTTGAAGATTGGCAATTTGACTGGCTTTTGGAAAAAGCAGGTTGGCGTATCATAAAGCGTGAAAAATTTACAAATCCAGTAAAAAAAATAGGCATACGCCCTATTCTCAGAAGAATTACGCCAAGGTATTATTTGGTTTATGCCGAGAAATTGTAGCTATTGTTTAATCAACTTAAAGCTTCTTGAATTTTTAGCATCCCAAGAGATTCTTACTATATATTCTCCGATTGGTAAATAGGACACATCGAATAGATTTGCACTCAAATTATTATAGCTTACAATCTTTCGACCATTCGTGTCAAAAATTTGAATGTTGGAAACACCTTCAATTTCATTAAGGCTAAAGGAATTTCTTGAAGGATTGGGATATAGGAAAATAGTGTTTGAATCAGACCCTAACTCTTCAATGGATAGAATTTCACCCAACTGCAAAATCCATACGCTTCCTTTTTCAAAGCCAAATTCACTATCCCCAAAAGCTCCAACAATAATTGAAATATTGTTATCCGCACTAACATTTAACGAAACAGAATGTCCAAAATAGTCATTTAAATTTAAGTCTCCTTGAAATCCGTTTAGCCCTTCTCCATATTTTTGAAAACTGTCAACAGTTCCATCTGGATTAAGGTTTAAAATATAAAATAAGTTGTCGATGCATCCTACCAATAATTCAGTTTTTCCATCCCCATTGATATCTGGCGTCAAGCTTGTTGATTTTCCAAAGCGAAGTTCTTCTGCTAGCATTTCATTAAAATTACCCTCAAGTTCACTTATTTTTTGAGTTTCAGACACTGTACCATCAGAATTCATAAATAATATATATACGGCTCCTTTATTCAACCCTCCATCATCATCCCTATATGCTCCTACAGCTAAATCAACTACACCATCATTATTTAAATCGCCAATATTTGTAATAGATGAACCAAAATAATCTTGGAACTCCAATTCTAAATTTAAGTTTCCGCTAATTGCACTTATTTTTTGATGACTATTAACTGTAAAATCAGCATTTAAAAAGAGTACCCAAACGGCGCCTCTTTGCTCTCCCCCATCGCCATCTCTTCTTGCACCTACAGCAATGTCTATATTTCCGTCACCATTTAAATCGCCTATATTTGCAATATCACTACCAAAAACATCCCAAACCTCCAACTCGCCCTGAAAATTCCCATGGATTTGATTAATCTTTTGGCTAGAAAAAACTGTTCCGTTAGAATTTAGAGTTATAATATATATTCCTCCAAATCGATGTCCAGCTTCATTATCATATTCCGCACTTACGGCAATTTCAATTAAACCATCATCATTTAAATCTCCCAAGAAACTAATAGACCTTCCAAAATAATCCCATTCCATCATATTCACATCAAAACCTCCTTCTTCTTCACTAATTTTTTGAATTGATTGTATTGAATCATCTTCATTCAAAAAAAATATATAAATAGCTCCTTTATTCTCACCTCCATCATCATCTTGGTTAGCTCCAATTGCTAAATCATTTACCCCATCACCGTTTAAATCACCAATTCCTTCTACAGAATGACCAAACCAATCTTCATTTTCTAAATTATAAAATTGGTTTATTGTTTCTTCTGAAATTTTATTGTAAGAGGCAACGGTATATTGCTGCGAATAAATTAAATTCACAACCAAAAATAAAAAGACGAATAGTTTACTAGTCATTTGACTCTATTTTAATTATGTTCAATATAAATATAATTTTTGAATAAAAGAATATACATTATTATAACTGCCCATAATGAAGAAAGGTTTCTTGCCGACACCTTGAAATCATTAATTTCCCAAACCTTACTTCCAAAAAAAATTGTTGTTGTAAATGATAATTCAACAGATAGTACTCAAGAAATTATTTTAAATTTTTCAGAAAGATACCCGATACTTTCTTTCGTAAAAATTACTTCAGGTCCTCAACATGAACCAGGCTCAAAAGTAATTCGAGCATTTCAGAAAGGTATTGAAATGCTTGATGATAGTTATGATATAATTTGCAAATTTGACGCCGATTTAATTTTTCCAGAAGATTATTTGGAAAAAGTTGCAGAACATTTTCAAAATGAATTAAACTACGGCATTGTTGGTGGATTCTGTACCATTGAAAAAAACGGAAGCTGGATAGTAGAAAATCTAACTAATAAAGACCATATTCGTGGGGCGCTTAAAGCCTATCGCAAAAAATGCTTTGAAGACATCGGGGGGCTAAAAAAATCGATAGGCTGGGATACTGTGGACGAACTCCTGGCCAGGTATCACGGTTGGAAAGTAAAGACAGACACATCTCTTCACGTAAAGCATTTAAAACCCACTGGAAAAGTTTATTCAAAGGCTTCAAAGTATAAACAGGGCGAGGCTTTTTATAAAATGCGTTACGGCTTTTGGCTTACACTTATCGCCTCGGCAAAGCTTGCTTTCAAAAAGAAGAGTTTTTCATTTTTTATAGATTCCATGCGGGGTTATTTCAAGGCAAAGAAATCTAACTTGGAATATCTACTTTCAGAGGAAGAAGGAAAATTTGTCAGAAAACTGCGGTGGAAAAAAATTCGTGAAAAATTGGGAATGCGATAATTCTACATTTAGCAACCATTCTTTAACATCCGAACATTTTATAATTCCTATTTTTGCAAATAAAATCCCCGATGAAATTTAAATTTTTCTTCCTCACAACCTTTCTAATTTTCACAACACTTTTTATCTCCTGTGTTTCCGTTCAGGTAAAGGATAACACGGTATCAACCATTTCTTCTGAAATAAAAAAACCAAAAAATATTATCCTTTTGATAGGCGATGGCATGGGCCTCAGCGAAGTTTCCACCGCTATTTATTACAAAGATGGCAATCCAAACTTTGAACGTTTTCATACAATTGGCTTAAGTAAGACTTCTTCCGCTAGCGATTTGATAACAGACTCTGCAGCGGGCGCAACCGTTTTTTCTACAGGTGTAAAAACGTATAACGGTGCAATTGGTGTTGATAAAGACACCATAGCAGTGCCCACTATTGCTGAACACTTATCAAAAAGAGGTTTGGCTACGGGCATTATTGCCACATCATCCATACAACATGCAACTCCGGCAAGTTTTTATGCACATGTAAAAAGCAGAAGAATGTATGAGGAGATTACCGAATTCGCTCCAAATTCCGGCATAAACTTTTTTGCTGGTGGTGGATTAAAATTTTTTAAAAACAGAAAAGATGGAAAGGATTTACTGGAGGAGATGAGAGCCAAAGGATATGATGTAATTACAGACCAACTTCCAACAACCCCAAGTAAAAACAATGAATTGATACTACTTGCCGAAGACGGAATGCCAAAGATGAGCGACGGTCGCGGCGATTTTCTCCCAAACGCCACAAAACTCGCCTTGGAAAAACTTTCCAAAAACGAAAAAGGGTTTTTCCTAATGGTTGAAGGAAGCCAGATAGATTGGGGTGGCCACGACAACGATGCAGATTATTTAATTGGTGAGCTTTTGGATTTTGACAAAACCTTAGGTGTTGCTTTGGATTTTGCCAAACAAAACGGCGAAACCCTAATCATAGTCACGGCAGACCACGAAACTGGTGGATTCACACTTGCTTCTGACGGTAGCGATTACAACAAGATTAAACCTAGTTTTTCCACTCCCGGACATTCAGCTACAATGGTTCCAGTGTTTGCTGAAGGTCCCGGCGCTACTTTATTCAACGGAATATATGAGAGCAACGAAATTTATCATAAAATGATGGAACTTTTGAAAAAATAAGTTTTAGTACTATCTCAGAATACAGAAAGTTTAGTTTCGAAGTATGAAAATTTGAGCACTGAACACTGACCACTGAACACTGACCACTGAACACTGACCACTGACCACTGACCACTGACCACTGAATACTGAACACTGAACACTGAATACTGAACACTGAACACTGAACACTAAAATTCTTAACTTGCTTTTATAAATTACAGTGAGGTAATTTTAGTACATTAGCCGAAGCTATAGTTTTATGAAGTACTTACAAGATATTGGTTCCTATTTTTTAATGCTCAAAAGGGTGTTTGGCAGTTTTACCAAAACATCTGTTTTACGGCATCTTATTTTTAAGGAAATAAACGATCTTATTATAAGCTCTTTGGGCATAGTTGCGTTTATATCTTTCTTCGTGGGCGGGGTAGTAGCAATACAAACGGCATTAAACATGGACAACCCATTGATTCCAAAAAGCCTGATAGGTTTTGCAACGCGCCAATCGGTGGTTTTGGAATTTGCCCCTACTTTTATTTCAATAATTATGGCCGGAAAGGTAGGATCTTTTATTACTTCTAGTATTGGTTCTATGAGGGTTACAGAGCAGATTGATGCTTTAGAGGTTATGGGTATCAATTCACTTAATTATTTGGTATTTCCAAAAATAGTAGCCTTAATGTTCTATCCTTTTGTTATTGTATTTTCCATGTTTCTTGGGATAATGGGCGGATGGGTAGCCGGAGTATACGGAGGTTTCGCAAGTTCGTCAGATTTTATCGCGGGGCTGCAGGAAGATTTTATACCCTACCACTTATTTTACGCCTTTTTCAAAACCTTTGTGTTTTCCTTTATACTCGCAACAGTGCCTTCATGGCAAGGGTATTATATGAAAGGAGGCGCACTGGAAGTAGGTAAGGCAAGTACCAAATCCTTTGTGTGGACCAGTGTATTGATAATTGCCGCAAACTATATTATAACCCAACTCCTTTTAAGCGCATGATAAAAGTAGAAGATGTACATAAGAGTTTTGGTGAAGAAGAAATCCTAAAAGGAATAACCACAGAGTTTGACAAGGGTAAGACAAACCTGATCATCGGACAGAGCGGAAGTGGAAAAACCGTTTTGTTGAAATGCCTTTTGGGTCTGTTTAAACCTGAGCAGGGAAGAATATATTACGAAGATAAGGCCATCCAAGATATGGATGACGAAGAACAGCGCAAGCTACGTGAAGAAATCGGGATGCTTTTTCAAGGTGGAGCACTATTTGATTCTATGAATATTGAGGAAAATGTAATGTTTCCACTTCGCATGTTCACCAAACAAAAGAAGGCCGATATGCTCGAAAGAGTAAATGAAGTGCTAAAGCGCGTAAACCTTGAAAATGTAAACAAAAAGTTTCCTGCTGAAATCTCTGGAGGGATGCAAAAAAGGGTTTCCATCGCGCGAGCCATAGTAAACAAGCCAAAGTTTCTTTTCTGCGATGAGCCGAACTCTGGGCTTGACCCAAAGACGGCAACATTAATTGACACGCTAATCCAGGAAATCACCCACGAATACGATATAACCACCGTGGTTGTAACCCACGATATGAACTCCGTTATGGAAATAGGCGAAAAAGTTGTATTGCTGAAAAACGGAAAACTTGTTTGGCAGGGCACCAATCAAGAAATTTTTAAAACCGATAATGAAGATGTAACCAACTTTGTGTATTCATCAGATCTTTTCAAAAAAATCCGGGACGTTCAATTAAAAGAAGGCTAGTGCCTACGGATATTCAGAAACCTGAATAGTATCCAATTTCATTTTAAATTTAAGCCAAGCTTCAATTTTTTTCAAGTCTGCTTTTCGAGCGCTAGAAGATACATTGTTTTTCCAGCGTATGTTAACTACCGGAAGTGTATCGGTTTTTTTGAAATCTGTAGTTATTTTGTTTGAATAACTAAAGGTTTCAATATTTTCATAATTGATTTTTATTTCCTCGCTAAGCTCCTCAAAAGGTACATTTTGAATTTTCAAAAGCGCAACCTCATTTTCTAAAAATCGAATCTTTTCATCTTTATCCTGAATTATCTGTTCGTTTTTCACATATAGATCTTCAAGAATTCCTGCTTTAATTTCACCTGAAAGCTTTGCGGCCATTTCGCCACTTTGGTCGGCTCCTTGATAAATGCGCAAACGGCTACCTTCTAAATTTTCTGTCTCCTCAAGTTGCGTTAACCAGTCATTTATCTTGTTCTGCGGAACGGGACGCCCAATTAGGTAAACATCAATGTTTTTCGTTTTATAATCCTGTGTGAATTTAACAACTTCGGCTCCTTCATAATTAATAACATTCTTTACAAAATCCTTGGTCTTATTTTCAAAAACCTGTTGGTCCAATAATTTGACAAACAGCCAAACACTTGGCACCATAACGGCAATAGCTATTACTGTTGCAATTTGCGCAGTCCTTTTTCTACGTTTGCTGTTTGCGTAGCGAACCAGCGGAAACTGTAATATTTTTGAAACTATAAATGTAGCAAGTGCTATAAATACGGCATTGATAGAAAATAGATAAAGTGCACCTCCTGCATATGATGCATTCCCTATTGCCAATCCATAACCTACAGTACATAAGGGCGGCATAAGTGCTGTGGCAATAGCGACACCAAATATTACACTGGCTATTGTTCCGCTTTTGGTTTTAGCAACTATTAGCCCTAAGCCACCAAAAATGGCTATAAGAACGTCAAGGATTGTAGGGTACGTTCTTGCAATAAGTTCTGGAGTTTCTTCGGTAAGGGGTGAAAGTTTAAAATATAAAAAGGCGGTAAGAACACTTAAAAAAACCATTACGCCCAGATTGATTAACGAACGCTTAAGTGTATCCACATCATTTATAGCCACCGACAGACCGATTCCAACAATTGGCCCCATAAGCGGTGAAATAAGCATCGCACCTATAACCACTGCCGTGCTGCTTACGTTGAGACCAATAGATGCTACAAAAATTGAAAATATAAGAATCCAAGCGGTATGGCCTTTAAAAGATATATCTTTCTTTACCGCTTCAATAGTAGCATCGCGATCAGATTCTGAACGAATATCAAAAAGTTCTGTCAGGAACTTTTTTATGCTCTGCCACGTATTGAGTTTTACATTCTCAAACTCGTCATCATTAGGAGTAATTTTAATATCGTTATTGTTTTCTGTTGTACTCATTTACACATATTTTTTACCAAATTTACGCGATACCTCGTTCAAAAGTTCCTTAATCTGCTGTTCCTTCTTCTTTGGAAAAACTAGAAGAACATCTTCTTTATCCACCACAATATAATCTTCAATTCCGTCTAAAACAACAAGTTTCTGCTTATCGGTAAAGATCATATTATTTGCCGAATTCTTTAAAAATGTTTCAGCATTTACAACTGCGTTTTGGTTTTCGCTCTTTTCCAGTTTATCATAAAGTGCCCCCCAAGTACCCAGATCGTTCCAATCAAAGGTTGCTTTCTTTACAAAAACATTGTCAGCTTTTTCCAAAATGCCGTAATCAATCGAGATATTCGCTGCCTCGGAATAATTTTCATCTATGAATTTTTTTTCTTCGGAAGTATTCAAAACATCCGCTCCTTTCGAGAAAAGGAAGTTCATTTCTGCCAAATGCCTTTCAAAGGCGGCAACAATACTTTCTGCGCTCCATATAAAAATACCCGCATTCCAAAGAAAATTTCCTTTGGCGAGAAATTCTTTTGCAGTTTCATAATCCGGCTTCTCCCTAAACTGCCGCACTTTTTTTATTTCTGAGGCATCATATTTATCACTTTCAATATAGCCGTAACCCGTATTCGGAAAACTTGGCTCTATCCCTAAAGTGAGTAAAATATTCTCGCGCTGGGCTGCATCAAAGCAGGTTTGAACGTCCTTTGCAAAGGCTTGCTCATCTTCAATCCAGTGATCGCTGGGCGCAACGAGCATCAATGCATTTGGGTTTTCCTTTTTTATTTTTAACGCGGAAAGTAATATGCACGGTGCGGTGTTGCGCATTGCCGGCTCTAAGACTACCTGCTCTTTGGTAATCTTAGGTAATTGCTTTAAGGTAATTTCCAAATACATTTCATTAGTAAGAATGTAAATGTTTTCCGAAGGAATAATTTCATTCAGTCTTGAAAACGTTTTTTGCAGTAGTGTTTGCCCCGTACCCAACATATCGTGAAACTGCTTGGGAAACTCTTGGGTACTCACGGGCCAAAATCGAGAACCGATGCCACCTGCCATAATAACTGCGTAATAATCTTTATTCATCAAAACTATTTTAAAAATTCCACCTCTGCATTTGGATTGAAAAGATATATTCTTCCTGTGGCAACTTCCAAACATTCAAACCGTTTTACGCGCTGTTTGCCTCGCTTAAAAATTTTACCATTGTACAGCCTAAAATGTCCTCCAAAGGGAATTTCAAAGATATAGTTTTTATCGTTCTCCGGGTCAAACTGCTTTAATGCCAAAGCCAAGGCCGCATCGGTATCGCTCGAAGCTTTCGGATTTTTGAAATGGCGTGCCAGCAAGGGCAATAATTGATTTGGAAAGACCTCCGGCCGCAAAAAAGGCAGCATCAAAAGTTGAAAGGTTCGTTTCCACTCCATACCGTGTGGTTTTATTAGCCTGCCGTATTTCGTGAATGCCTCTAAATGTGCAATTTCATGGACCAATGTTATTAAAAACCGATACTTGTTCAGCGAAGCATTTACGGTTATTTTATGCTGGCCATTGGCCATTTTTCGGTAGTCACCGTGTCTTGTAACCCTTTCATTTACAATTTTTAAATGTACGTTATGAGTTTTTATCAACTGAAAAGCAGAGGCTACGGAAGCTTGGGGAATGTATTTTTCAAGTATTTCCGTCATAAAATCAAGGGGTTGAACTAGAAACCTGAAGTATTTTTCCGTTGTAAAATTTATTACCCTTAAGGGAAAAATCCATTACATATTGCGCCATTTCCGTTGCTGAAAGTGGCGCTTCAAAACCAGGGAAAGCTTCCTCCAGCATTTCTGTCTGTACCGCACCCAAAGCCAAAACATTAAATGAAGGACCTGTTTCTTTATACTCTTCGGCAAGCAATTCGGTTAAGGTTATCAATGCGCCTTTGCTACTACTATAAGCACTTAGCCCAGAAAATTTCACACTTCCCTGAACTCCGCCCATACTGCTAATGTTTACTATATGCCCGGTCTTTTTCATAAATGGCAAAGTTGTCTTTATCAAAGTTGCAACGCCAAAAACATTCACATCATAACATCTTTTAAATTCTTCGGAAGTGATTTCGGCAAAGGGTTTATTTACTAAAAACCCTGCATTGTTTATCAAAACATCAACAGATGTCATTTTTGTTTGAAGATATGCCGAAAGCTTTACAATTTCAGATTCATTGGCAATATCAAATTCCAAAGCGGTTACATTATCCAATTTAAGATTTGAAATAGGTTTTGAATTCCGCGAAAGCGCTAAAACATTGTAGCCAGCTTCGGAAAAAAGTTTTACCATTTCAAACCCTATGCCTCGGGAAGTGCCTGTAATAACTATGTTTTTCATTTTTTAAATATACACAAATCCCGATAGTTTCTTTAGAGAGAAAGCTATCGGGACTTAATTAAATTATTAAATTTCTTTATACAAACATTGTCACGGGATTCTCTATATACTGCCGCAACGTTTGCAGAAATTTGGCGCCCGTAGCTCCATCTACCGTACGATGGTCGCAAGCTAAGGTTACTGTCATAGTATTTCCAACAGCAATCTGCCCATTTTTCACAACTGGTTTTTGGACGATTGCGCCAACCGATAAAATAGCTGAGTTTGGTTGATTTATAATGGATGTGAATTCAGTAATTCCAAACATTCCAAGGTTGGAAACCGTAAATGTACTGCCTTCCATTTCCTGCGGAGTGATTTTTTTATTTCTTGCTTTTCCTGCAAGTTCCTTTACTTGCGCACCAATTTGCGAAAAGGTCATTTGATCTGCAAATTTCAGCACAGGAACCAGCAAACCTTCTTCAACTGCAACGGCCACACCTATGTGAATGTGTTTCGCTATTCTTGTAGCTTCCGGTGTCCACTGGCTGTTAACCTGCGGATGCTTTCTCAAGGCCATCGCACAAGCTTTTATCACCATATCGTTAAAGGAAATCTTCACATCCGGATCTGCGTTTATTGCTTCACGGGCTGCTATTGCGTGATCCATATCCAATTCTACAGTCAAATAATATTCTGGAGCAGTAAATTTAGATTCGGAAAGACGCTTTGCAATTGTCTTACGCATTTGGGAGTTTTTTACCTCCTCAAAACTTTCGGTACCGACGGGAACATAAGCTTGTCCTCCACCTGCAGCAGGTTGGTAATTTTCAATATCACTTTTAACGATGCGCCCATTTTCACCACTTCCGCGCACTTGGCGTAAGTTGATTCCTTTTTCCTCCGCCAATTTTTTGGCCAAAGGCGAGGCAAAAATGCGGCCTTCGTTTGTGTTTGGTGAAGATTCAGATTTCTTTACGGAAGAGGCCTCTTTTTTTGGTTCTTCTTTTTTAGTCTCGGTATCAGAACTTGGCTTTTCTTCCGCTTTATCTTCTTTTGAAGATTTTTCTTCCTTCGCTAATGACTTTCCGGCATTTTTGAAGTTTTCAGCAACCCCAGAAACATCGGTTCCTTGTGGTCCAATGATTGCAAGCAAGGCATCAACTGAAGCTGATTCGCCTTCACCAACACCAATTTTAAGAAGCGTTCCGGAATAGAAAGACTCAAATTCCATAGTGGCTTTATCGGTTTCAATTTCAGCTAGAATATCGCCTTCTTCTACTTTGTCACCTTCCTTTTTCAACCACGTTGCAACAGTTCCTTCGGTCATAGTATCACTTAGGCGTGGCATAGTAATTACTTCAACACCCTCGGGGATTTTTACGGAATCAGAGGAGCTTTTTTCCTTAGAATCCGATTCTGAATCTTCCTTCTCATCTTTATTTGCAGCGGTTTTATCCTCCTTTTTATCCGATGATTTCTTTTCTTCTTTAGAATCATCTTCCTTTGATTTGGCATCGGAAGATTTCCCATCAATCAAATCTGAAATATCTTCATCCTTTTTTCCAATAATAGCCAAAAGTGAATCTACTTTGGCGGTTTCTCCTTCTTTTATTCCAATGTGAAGTAAAGTTCCTTCGTAAAAAGATTCAAACTCCATTGTAGCTTTATCGGTTTCAATTTCGACAAGAATATCACCTTCTTTTACGGTGTCACCCACTTTTTTAAGCCAGGTGGCTACCGTGCCTTCTTCCATGGTGTCGCTCAAACGCGGCATGTTTATTACTTCTGCCAT
>TARA_R110002012_G_scaffold70243_2_pt1 | contig 27372 bp, 22 predicted proteins | sample TARA_R110002012 | Tara Oceans TARA_R110002012 (sample SAMEA4396515) | marine metagenome | biome: Westerlies Biome; feature: [DCM] deep chlorophyll maximum layer (ENVO:01000326); material: water (ENVO:00002006), including particulate matter (ENVO:01000060) such as... | depth 40 m | reverse complement strand
TCTACTCTATGATAACTGCTCGTGAATTTAAGGCGGCTGAAGTTGGCGGCACTGTTGATAAAGTAAATAACGAAATGAAAAGAATTATAACTAAAATTAATCCCAATAATGAAGCATATGCAAAATTAGACAAATCTCTTATAGAAGAATTTTCTACTAATTTTTTAACTCAATTGAATAATATTCATACCGAACCTGAAGATACGGAACAGCAATTTTCTAATCGCCAAGCGAGAGAAATTATATTAACTAAAAATAAAACTGATTTTGAATCTATCATTAAGATATTCAATCATATGATTAACAGGTCTGATACAAACTTACAAGGCCCTTTTGCAGATTTTATAAAAAATGGTAAAAATCTTGAATCGAAGGCGGCTTGGACAAAAAGAATAATTCTATTAGGAGATTCACCTACACCTGCTGTAATTGAATCATTGACTTCTAATTTACTTACATTTAAGACATCTCAAAAAACCCGTATCGGAACAGGTTTAGATTTAAAAAATAATCGAAGAATACCCGAATGGGCTTCATCAGAATATAAGCGACAACTTAGAATGGTAGGTGAAAATCAAAAAATCTTTACAGTCGCAGGGGTCACTGTTGCCCAAAGAGACAAGGAGACAAATAAACTTGTAATTGACGCAGGGGCTAAGAAAGAAGCAGAAGACGCACTTATAGCAAATACTAAAAAAGCAAATTCTACTGAACGCCAAAGTTTTAATAAATGGATTGAAAACGAAGGTCTTAAAAATATTACACAAGTAGACCTTCCATCTCAATTCAACGATTTAAGATTTATGAAATTATTAACTTCGTATTACATGCAAGAAAATCCAACGCCGTTTGTAATACCGCAAAATTATTCTCCCGTATTTATGGAGGGGGAAGATGATTTAGTGAGAGCCAAAGGTGAGCAATTTTTAAATTTAATTTCCTTCGCAAGCAAATTCGGGGCAGAAGGTTTGGAAGAAATTAATTTTGTCTTAAGTGAAATTCAAGAAATAATAGAAGACCAATCAATAAGAGCGTTAAGTCGAGAAGCCGAAGAATTAGAAACTCAAATTAGTGAAGCAGTAGAAAAAATACTAATACCAATTGTTCAAGGTGTTACTACGGAATTACTAAATTGGATAAAAAGTATTTCATTTGATGAAATAAAAAGCAAGGGCAATTACTTAACAGTCTCGGTTAATAAACAAAATCTTGACCCGTGGGATTTCTTAAAAACATTAAGTCCTTCCGCTTTAAGACAATTTAGACCATTACAGGAAGAAGGTGATTAAAATGCAAATAGTAAGTGAAGATGAATATTTAAGAATGTTAGATAATTTTATACAAGAGCATCCATTATACTCAAATATTTACGAGTTAGCAGGAACAGTAGGGCCGGAAAAAACTGAAAAGAACCCCAAAGCGAGAAAGGTAACGGTTGATTTTTATACATCGTTATCTAAAAAAGCAAAAACGGCTGGTTTCAATTTACCTAAAGAACTTTTAGATATTTTAATTTTATTGGATATTGCCAGCGGTTCTCCTACAATTCTAATAGGTAATACCGAAGTTTATAAAAATAGTAGTGTTAATCTATTATCATATTCCGCCGCTGAAAAAATGTCCAAAGTTTTACAGATGGGCGAAGAACTTAACGGGTTAACATTAGTTTCAGTTAATGATAGTGAGATTACTGATGTTATGCAAGAACTTAATGTTCCAGAAATTACAAATAAATATCCGAGCGTTGGGCGATTTTTTAATATTATAATTAGTGCTATGGAGGGGGAAGACGAAGAGGTTGAACTAAAACCTACTAAGGATTTATCTGGTATCGTAGATTTATTTAGAAAATATGATATAAAAAATTCTGATGATAGAATTAAAATCTATGAATATTGGGATGAAACACAAAGCGTTTTTAATTCGTTAGGTAATGAGACTTTTCCATTTCCACAAGAAGCGTCACCAAATATTAACTTTGCAGATAAAGAGATACAGCAAAAATTATTTGAAGATTATAATAAAGTAAGATTGTCTATTATAAAAAAACTTACAGGTAGGGGTGGAATTAAATTGCCCAAATTTACTGTAACATATAAAGGTGATATTTCTATGAGCCAATATGAAGACAAGGTGACATTGATTAAATTAGCCAGTGATTTTTTACAAGCAAAAACTGGAGACACAAGAGAATATCAAGAACTATTTACAAGAGGTAGTGGTGAAACTTCTCAACGAGAAGAACTTAATATTAAAGATACTGATACAGGTTCACAAACCACTACAACAACTTCAGTAGACCCAACAGAACAAGTTGGTGAGGTAGCGAATCAAAAAATCAATAAGGTTAAAAAAATAGGAGACCCCTTAGCCTTACTTTCTGCTTTTAAAAAGGGTGGTTTTTTTATTGATTGGAAATTGGCCGATGGAATTAAAAATAAAATTAAATCAGAAATGACTGAACAATTAACTAATGTGAGGCAAGAGATAATTCAAAGTAGGATAGAAGCCATTGATGCTTTTGCTGATGAATTGATAAGCGATTTCACTGAAAGAGAATCATATACATTTTCCATTATAGATGATACTAAAAATAAAACATTTCTTAGTCGTTTAAATCACAAGCAACTTGTATTATCATACTATGAGTTAGAACTAAAGGATGATTTATTAGTATTTACTAAGAAAGATACTCCTTTTGATAACTATTTTAAATATGTGGACACTATCAATGAGATGGTAAAAAATACTATGAAAGTAATTAATGATATTAAAAATATTATACCAGAATCTATGTATAATATCAATGCCCCAAGAGGGGCGAGATTAAGAGGTTCAGGTCAAACGGCATATACAAGAGGGGGTAGTTATCCTTCTACGGCTGGAAAGTTTGCAGAATCAAAACCTGAAAAAAAATACCAAGATTTTATATTTATCTATGATGAATTAATTAAACTTGTAAATGCTTACTACTACGAAACATTAGACCCAAGATTTTTCTTCCACAGTGATGCACCTGAATTTACCAAAGACTCTAATTATAAGAAAATTATTTCACTGTCCACTAAGTCAAGAAAAAGCGTTCTTGCTGGAATGAAAAGAAGTATGGTTAAAAGAAAAAATATCAATTTAGATAAAAAAGATTTAGATACACTTGCTAATTTTTTCGAGAAACTAAAATACTACGGACAATTAGGCCCAGCGGAAATGATTGAAATATTTCAGGAAGTAGAACCAATTTTTAATAACTTATATTTAGCCGACTTAGTTTTAGATGAAGGGCAAAGTAAAAGAGAGGTAGTTACCAAAATTACTTCAGACATTCGCAATTCATTAGGTAAATTTATTTTTGACTTATTAAAATCCAGTGGTAATCTTATAGAAAGTGTGGAGTATGAAGGAAAACCTATAAAAGAATATGAAAATGAACAATTTACTTTAGGTAATCTTCGCCTATTTGATGTTCTTGAAGACCCCGATTTTGAGCAATACGCATTAGACAATAAAATGGAAACCTCACTTAAAGACCTCGTAAGAGAAATGAATGATAGCCCCTTGACAATTAAAAGAGAATTAACGGATAAGGATGCTATGTATAAAGCATACATTGAGGCATTAGATTTACTAAAGAATGATAAAAACCAAATGATTTACAAGGCATTTTTACAAACAGATAATGTTGAGCATGTCGAATACGCATTAGATTTAATTGCTAAGGAAGATAAAATTGATTTATATGCTCGTGACATCGAGGGTATTGTAGAATCTAATGATTCATTTAATACACTGTCTTATCTATTTGGGGTTAGCCCTGATATAATCTACAAGGTAAAGGGGCTATTCAGATGAAGAAGGCTTGGGGAATATTAAAGGGTACTCGTATAACTAATAGGGCTAAAAAAATAACTGATGAAATTATGGCAGACGGTCAAGAAAGAAGTGTCAGAATGATATTAGATTTAATATGGGATGATGTTAAGAGAAGAAAGGTTTCTGGGCGTGATACAATCCCTACAATAGGAGAACTTAGTTATTATTTGTCAAAAAATAAAGAATATACAAAAAGAATAAAACAGTTTAATAGACGCCAAGTTACAGTTTATGAAAGGGTGATATAATGGACTTACTTACAGAAATGGATATGAAAGCCTCCGATGGTAATTTCGAGTATTTCTTTACAAAAATTCTCGGAATGGAAATGGCAGACTTTCACCGTGATTGGCTACAATCAGTTCACGACACTCAAAGAACTGTAATCATTTGTTCACGAGACCACGGAAAGTCCGTATTCTTTCACTCTTGGTGTATCTACCAATTAATTTTTCAACCTCCACCATATCAAATGATTTACATTTCATCAAACCAAAAACAGACAATGGTTCACATGAAAGACATTGACCGAATGTTCACAAACATTCCTGCCCTAAGAAAATACAAACCTAAAGCAGGTTGGGCTGTCGGCTCAATGAGATTAACAAACGGAAATGAAATACTTGAGCGTTCCGTTGGTTCACAGATTCGTGGACTTCACCCTCAAGAAATTATTATTGACGACCCTATGAAGGAGTTTTCTGTAGCCGCCATACAGCGAGTTACAGATTGGTTTTGGGGAGACATGATTCCTACTCTTCACCACACCGCTACTTTACGGATGGTCGGAACACCTTTCACATACACTGATATATTTGCCGCATTAGAGGAAAACCCTGAATATGATGTGCAACGCTATCCAGCGATAAATCAAACGGGTGATGCTCTTTGGCCTTCTCGTTGGGATATTGATTCTTTAGAAAAAAGAAAGCGTGAAATAGGTTCTTCAAAGTTCACAAGAGAATATCTTTGCATACCAATTTCATCCAATACGATGTTATTTGGAAAAGAGTTTATAGATAAGTCTAAAGACCGGACAAGTAAGTTATTGTATCATGGTAATAATGAGGCTTTCAAATACTACATCGGTTACGACCCTTCTCTTTCAGCAGACGGCGACTACACAGTAATGATGGTTATTGAAGTAGATGAGGATATGAATAAAAAAGTTGTTACAATGGTGCGTGAAAAGAATATGGATTTCCGTTCTCACATTACCCGCATTACAGACCTTTGCGAAAGATTCAAACCCGAAGTTGTAATGATTGAGACTAATACATTCGCTAAGTCCTTTGCTATGGAATTGAGGGATATATCAGATTTTCCTGTAAAAGAGTTCACCATGCACCGTAAGAAGAAGGAAGAAATTATTCTTAACTTACAGATGAACTTGGAGAATAATAAAATTATACTACCCTATGCAGATGAAAAGGCAAAGGGTGTTTCTGATGCAATTATACAAGAACTCGAAGCATTCGGTATTAGTAGCACAGGAAAAATTGAAGGTTTAGGCGCACACGATGATATTGTTATAGCACTCGCTTTGGCTAATCACGCCACAAAGTCTTTTAATGATGCCTTCGTAGACATAGATAGTAGTGGCTTATTTGGCACACCCAAAGGTCAAAGTTTCGGAGGTGGAATATATGGAATTAATATGTAAGGAAGATGAAATTAATACAAACGAACTTCGGAGAAAGTTACCAGAACTTGAAGAGGTTCAAAGACTTGAAGAAGAAAAAAAGAAAGAAATAAAAGATTTATTAAAACTTAGTGAATGGTTGCCATATCAATCCATTGATGAAACTGAAGTTATCAAGGATATATCTAAAATATATTCAGTAAATCTTACAGATGCGAGAAACATGTTATCGTCTTTTCCTGAAGAACCCCTCATTGATAACAAACCTATACCGGATATTGTTAAGGATTTAAGAAACATGCGTAGACAGTTAAAGGGAGACTCAAGGATGAAGATGAGTAAAACCATAGACCATTTAATTAACGCATACGGAGAACATTTGAATAAATGTATTGATTCTATTTACTGGCTTTCTCCTTATAAATCAGCAGTTAAAATGCTTACACCTGATTTAGTTACACTTAGAAAATTAGAACATATTAAAGATGGAGATGTTAGAAAAGAAGTCATTGATGATTTGATAAAAATGTGGGAGGCCAATATTTTTAAAAATGAATTAGACTATGGAAAAGAATATTCCGACTACACTAAGGTTTTCAAGCAAAGTAAAAAAAATATTCGCTCTACCCTAAAAGGTATTTCCCACCAGTCAATTAGAAAGTCAAGGCAGAATGTTTTAGATAATATTATAATTAAAACAATTTGTAACAACCCCGGAATTTCAAGTAATGCAATACATTCGATGCTTCCTAAAAGTTACCACCGTTCTACTACTCCACAAACTATTTCAAAAATGCTTCGTAAAATTAACGCAACAAATGTTAACGGTGACTACTACATTCTTAGTGATGAGATTAAGAAAGACCTTTACGGATATGTAGCGGGATTCATTGATTCGGATGGTTATATTACTATGGACTCTTCTTACTCTCCCCGTATAGGTATGATTGCCACAGGAGATAGAGGTAGGGCTTTCTTTCAAGAAATGGAAAAGGAACTTAAAATTGGCCGCCTACATTTAGACCAAAAGGTAGGAGAGAATAACCGGAGTCAGCACAGGTTAAACTTTTATAGTCAAAACGATATTACAAAATTGTTGGACAAGTGCCTACCCCACCTGCGTATGAAAAAAGAACAAGGGAGACTTTTACAAGAGGCTATTAAAATTAAGAAATTTTATAAGAAAGAACCGTGGGCTAAAGAAAGGGTAAGTGAAATTTTCAAACTTATTAAATGGGAAAATTGGAAAGATGCTCGTAATCAAGGTTCAGTCGAATTTGAAAAATACGATATACAAGAGGATAATATATCAAAGTATAAGGATAACTGTAAGTGGGAATTGATGAATGAAATGGATTCTATTGTTAAGGAGGATTAAGTATGGGGCTACGAGACAGATTTAGACAATTGATAAGAAGAAGAACTCCTATTCCTATGGAAAAGGATGTTTATAATTTAGGTATTCAAGAGCGTAGATACCCTCAACATTATGCAGGGCGTTATTTATACGATACTGCTAAAAATTCAACAGTTGTTAGAACTTGCTTAGTTCAACTTAAGAATGAAGTTTTCCGCCGAGGCTATGAATGGAAAAAGGCATTTGACCTTAAGTGTAACTCTTGTGGATATGAACATCAAAAACATGTAGAGGAATGTATGAATTGCAGTTCAACAGATTTAAGAAGGCCCGACTACAATCAAAAAGTCTTTGCTGAAAATTTCTTTAAAAACCATGTTAATGATTCACACCAACTATTTATTGATGTTCTCAAGGAATTAGAAACAGACCTCAATGTTATGGATGACGCTTTCTTAATTCTTGTTAAGGATTATTATTTAGAAGAAGATGGGGGGATTGCCATGTCTAAGATTAATGAGATTTATAGAGGCGACCCCACTACAATGTTTATTGAAGTTGATGAAGATGGAGATAGAGGGCATTCGAGATTTACATGTGTAACTCACCGAGAGTTTATTTCTGAAGAACGACATGAAAAATGTGGGGTATGCGGTAGTTCTCTCGAAGCAATCGAATTTACAAATAAAACAGCACAAGGGGAACAGCATTATATTACTGGAGAAGTAGTGCATTTTAGTAAATATGGGCCTTCAAGATTATACGGCCATCCACCCGTGATTACTTTATTTAATTACATATTTACATTACAGGCTATGGAGTCTTATATTAGCACTTCATACCAGAAGATGAGAACGCCAAAGGGTATTCTTGCTGTGCAGACTAACAATATGGAGTCGCTCGTAAAGTATTGGAAAGGGGTTAAAGAAAAGTTAGAACAAGACCCCCACTACATTCCTATCATGGGTATTGAATCCGAGGGAGGTTCTCGTGGTTCTGTTGAATGGATTCCTTTTATGAACAGTCTAAAAGAGATGGATTATACTGCTGTAAAGGAAGACTTAAGAACAAGAATCTCAGCGTTTTACGGTGTAAGTAATATCTTTATGGCAGACAATACGGCTTCCGGTGGACTTAACTCAGAGGGTATGCAAATACTTGTTACTAATCGGGCAGTTGAAATGGCCCAAAGTGTGTATAATAAATATCTATTTCCATTTATGATGGAACAATTTGGAATAACAGATTGGAGAGTTCAACTTTTACGCTCGGAAGAAGAAGATGAAATTGCTGTTCTTCGTAGAAGAGAGATGGAAGTCGCACTTGCTATTCAAATGAAAAATCTCGGCTTCGAGGTTGATATGAATGAAGAAGGTGATTTTATATTTAAGAAATTCCCATCAGAAGAACTTACAACAGTTGATGTTGATAAGAAAGAAGAGAAGCCAATAGAAACTGATAAGTATGCTGGAACTAATATTGATTCCTCACAATTAGGGCAACTTCAAGAGCAAGCATTATTAAGCGGTCAAACAAAGGGGCAGGTAGCGGGAGAAGTAGCAGATAAGGCAGACTATACCCCAAAGAAAAGAATGCCTTCGCCACCAGATAAAAGATTTAGTGGACTTCCCAGCGATGCTGGAAATAAAAATGTAGATAAAAGAACCGAGAGGAGAGTAGGATGATTTACAAGGGTTTAATGGGCAAAGATGAAATTGACTATCTTACAAGTAGATTTACAGAAATCAAATTTGTGAATTTAAGAGTCGGTATGGAAACATTAGCAACAGAAGAAATGTTATCAAGAAAAGATATTTCTCCCGAAGTCTACAATGATATTTTAAATGATGATAGAGAGGGAGTATTAAAATTGATTTCTCACAGTCAGGGCTTAATTGCGTTTGATTACGATATTGTTGGGAGAGGAAAAACGGTTATGAAATATTTAAGAGAAGTGATACAAGATAGTGATAAAGTTATATTACTTAATCTTCTTAAGAAATCTTTTGATACTGGACAAACTTTAGATAGTGAAACTGTAACACGACTTAATACTGATAGCCATACAGGTCACGGGTTTCGACAAATTAGTGATTACTCATATACTGTTATGCAAAGAGATGTGGGAAATGAAGAAGACTTTAAAAGACAGACTAATTTTCGTCAATTTAAAAAAATAGTGGAGGATTCGAGGGATTATGGCCCTGCGTCAATAAGGAAAATAATAGTAGCAATATTCCCTTATAGTTCAGATTACGGTTTTAAAATTAGCACTTTTCCAGTTACGACTGTTCCCAGTATTTCTAAATTACAAAAATCAAAAGGGATTAATATTTTAAGTAAAGGGAATTGGCGCATGAACACTCCGAACACTCCGGACACTCCGAGTTCAGCAATAAAAAATGACTTGTATGTCTTAGCACCTTCAATAGATTTTGAACTTGATTTTGATGAAAAATACGGAGTATCGCCTGAAGCATTTCCTTTATTTAGGAGATGGGCTAAAAGACTGGTAAAAAGAAAAATGGAACGAAAAAGTAAGTCGAAAGATACTTTATCAGTGTTTTCTTTAAATAGTAATTATGTAGATAAAGGTTTAAATAAACTATTTGGCTTAAAGTCAATAAATACACAATATACTTTATTTTCTGAAGGTGTTGGGTTCGACGAGTGGGCTTCAAAAAAATTAATTCAACCTAAAACTATTGAAAGAATAAAATTAACTTTAGAAGATTCAGTAACAATATTTAAGGAAAGCACAGGTAAATATAAACCTTTACCGAGAAAGTTATTTAATGATAAAAAGTATGATAGTGGAAAACGCCTTTTAGCCGATTTAATTACAGCAAAAATTGGTTTAGCGATGGGAGATAGGTCGGGTTGGACAAAAAGAAGTTCAAGGCCACCATCTTTACAAGATAGTTCAATTGAGAGATACCCTGTAAAAAAGTCAATTCCTAACCTAGCGGATGATTTAGAATTTTTGGTTAAAAAAAGTAATAGGAAGGGGTATGATAGTTTAACAGAAACAGAAAAAGTTGATTTTGCTAAATACTGGCAAAATTGGGTTTTACTATTAGATATATTCGACCAACAGGGATATAGAATATTTTTAAGGGAAGGAAGTGACTACACAGGTGTGGGCTATTTGGTTGACGAAATAGTTGAACTGGGAATTTACCCAAATAAAGTAGATAATTTAGATTCTGTTTTTGTTTTTTCAATTGATATGTTTATCCGTACTGATACAGGTGAAAGAATTAGTAGCAACCAAGCCCCAATTAGATTTCAAGAACGAAAACAATTCCAAAATTTTATATTCATTATCAATTACGACAGGCAAGAAATAAGTGTAAGTAAATATGGTGGGCAAGATGATGCAAAACAATTTTCAATAAATTTTCAAGATTTTGACATACGAGTAGATATTATAAATCTTATTAATAGAATAATAAGTTTGCCTAAAAATTTAATTACAAATTTACCTGAAAAACCTTATTATGCTGGTAGAGAAGGTTATACTTCCGAAGCAAGAGTTTCTATGACCCCTGAAGAAGTTGCTACTACTTATACTTATAATCAAGCAAATAAGATGAAAAATCACGACCAAGTGCTTTATCACGAAGAAGTCAGACAAGATACTTTAACTGGGAGAAGGGAAGGCTTTATGGTATTTAGAGAAAGAAGAGGTGGTTACGGCTTTTTTTCATTCGACCCCTTTTACCATGATAAAGACGGACATGCGGGGGGTAAAGTAGACATTTGCATTACTCCTTTAAATAATTTATTTACGGCGTTAAGAGTTTGGGCCTCGCAAAACGGATGGTTTGAATTAAAAAACATGCCAAATGATTTATTTACAAATAATTATTCTTCTTTAAAAGAAGTTACTTTATCTTATATTACTAAAATGTGCAATGACTATTTATCTACCTTTAAACCTAAACTATATGCCATTCAGAATGCTATTTGTATTCTTTCACCCATGAAAGATGCTGTTTCTCCGGATTTACACTGGTTACTGGATAATAGAGGGGCGGATATGGGAGAAGGTGAAGTATTCCCAATTGATGTTAATGCTTACGGCCCAATGCCCCTCTTTACATCAGAAGCAGAAGATATGAGTATATTTCAAGGTATTATTCGTCAAGCATGGAATATTTTCAGAAGTGAATTAAAGTTGTTAGAAGATTACCCTTTGACGATGAAGACAGAGCAAAATTACCTTGAAATAAAACGAATAATGGGTAGAGAACGAGACTTAGAAGACTCGGAAAATTTAAGTAACGAAATTTATGAATCATCGAATAATGTTACTAGAATTAATAGAGAACTACTTGATGATTATAAAAAATTATCAAATAAATTAATTAAAGAATATTTAAAACAAAATCCACCAAAGGCAACAAACCTTGCCTCAAGAAGAACATAAGGAAAGTGAAAAAATGAGTGATATAATAAGAAGAAAATTAGATGAAGCAAAAAAACAATTATCAGACCTTGAGCGAAAGGCTAATAAACCAGAACCCACGCCTAAGAAAACTGTGGATTTAACAATGAATGTGCCGGAAGTTCCTCCTGATAACTTTGAGGCAGACCCTGTTATCCCCGGAATTATTCGGCCCGGCCCTAAAATGTCGAAAAAATTTAGACAGGTGTAGATATGTGGGAAGATATTCTAAAGGCGACCTTTACTTTACCTAAAGGAACTTCGGTAAAAGAAATTAAAAGGTTAATTAATGAAGCAGTAAAAAATCCTTTAGAAGCAAAAAATAATCCATTCACGGCTACAAAAAATTCAAAAGGTAAATATACAAAAGACACAATTAAGGTAAATGAAAAGGGGGAAATTACCAGTGATGGATATGGTGAAGGTTTCTATGATTATAAAGGCCCTATGCCTATTTCCATAAACGAAGCGGCTAAACATTACAAAAACACTGTTGTTGATTATGATAAAGTTACTCCTTTTAAGGAAAGTGAAACTATACAATATCGAGAAGAAGGTAGAAGAATGCCTAAAAAACCCAAAAGAAGGGAACTTCCTGAAGATAAACCTTATCTCGGTGAAAGAGAAAAACCCCGTGTAGAAAGTAGAGAAGAAGGTAAAAAACTAAGAGCGAAAGAAACTCGTGACAGAAAAAAACGAAAGGGTACTTTTCAAGATTCTAAACCAAAATCAAATGTTAAAAGAACAGAAGATAAACTAAGAGAAAGATTAAGTATAGCAAGTAAAGAATTAAAAACAGCGGAAGATAGATTTGATTTATTAGATTATAGAACGCCTTCCCAAGATTCAATTTATGAATCTCTTGGTAAAGAAATAAAGGACTTAAAAGAGGAAATAAAAAACTTAAGAGAGGAAATAAAACAAGTAACTTCTGAATCTACTTTAACTTCTGATGAGGCTGAGGAAGAATTAAATACAAGATTTTATTTAGATTATGGGTATAATATAGAAGATATAGATAGAGTTGAAATGAAACAAAACCTACCACAAATAAGAACAATAATGTATCCGATTTCAAATGCTGATTTTGATTCCTTTATTATCGCTTTAGATAAATTTATAGATGGGGAAGATTCCCCTACAATTAATAAATATAGAGAGAAAAATAAAAATAAGTTTGATAAAATTATGGAGTTGATAGAATCAACATCTACTTCTACGGGTGGAAATACTTTAAATAAATTTATAGGCAATTTAAAAAATATGGTAGAAATATCAATGCAAACTATTGGTGGAGAGCAATATCCAGTTGCTAAAATTAAACTAAATAGACAAGGTGCTACGAGAGCCACATTAACAGTTAAGGAAAATATTAATTTTTTGGTTAATGAAGCAGAACTTAATTTACCTGTTGGTAAGAGATACACCCCTGAAGAGTTTGAAAGGGTATCTAATTGGATGGAAACTAAATACGCACCTATACCTAAAGTAACCAATTATCAAAAATTTATGGATAATTTAGTCGGAGATATATTTAACGCAAAAGGTATTCCATCTGTAAAAGATATAAGAAGTTCTACTACTGATGCTGGTTTTGATGATGTTACACTTCCTTACATGGTTGAATGGCTTACCAGTAGAAATAATCCACTGTTAACAAAATTAATAAAAAATATGTCTGTAATTGGGGGTAAAAAATTAACACCTGTTATAAAAACACAAAGAGTTCAAAAAATAGTAAATGGTGCTGAATTTAAAAATAAAAATTTTATACCTTTGATGTCTCGATATTTATTCGACCCTTCTTATAAAGAACTTTTATCCAAGAAACAGGTAGAGAGATTAGAAAAATTATTATCAGAAAAGGTTGGCGATGATACGGTTATCGGACTATTACTTTTAGTTTTAGACCAAACCTTTTCAGTTGCTTCACCAAGTAAAAAAGATACAATTGCAGATAGATTGGGAGTTAAACCAAAACCTATAACTCAACCTGATGAAACTTATGATGAGGAAATTAGCCCTGTTACGACATCGGAACAAGAAGAAAAAATTCGTTCTAAAAGAAAGGAAGATGCAAGACCTAAATATGACCCAAAGGAAGTTGAGGATTTTAAAAATAAACCTAAGCCCCCTGCTGGGCCGAGTAAAGATTACAGGGGTCGAAGAGATTTACCACGAAAGAAAAGAGGAACTGCCAGTGACCCTTTTCGTAAATCATTAGAAAAGGCAGATATATCTTCTCTTCCACCAAAGAAGCGGAGAGAAGTAAAGGCTCTACTTCAAAATGCCCATCCAACAGAATACTTCGGTGAAGACTACCTTCGTTTAGGAAAAGTTATAAATATAATTGACGGATTAGCAGAAGATGAAGAGGGCGAACTCTTAGAGAAATTGGGAGTCAAAAATCTACAAATGGTTAAGACAGCCGCATCACTAAGAAAGAAATATGAAAATTTATATAAAAAATTATACGACATGGTATATGATGAGGAGGAATAAAAAAATGGAAGAAGAAACAACAGTGGAAATTTTAGAAATATTGAAAGCCCTATCCGACAAGGTTAAGGATTTAGAAAGAAAATTAGCAGATTCAGACACAGCAATTATGAAGTCCGGATTTGTAAGAAGTCCAAGACCAAGCATAAAAGCCCAAGCGGGTATGCCAAATGGTGATGTGATTTCAAAGATGGATTGGAGTGATTTGGATTCACTTGTCAAAAATTTGGAGGGAACAATATGAGTAAAAAAGAAACAATGATAGCCGATGAAGCCGATATGCAGGGAGTAGATGTTTTAACGCAATTAACTGAACTTACAGTTTTGCTTACTAATGCACTGGGGTATGAACCTGCCGATGCACAAAAGAATGAGAATGCTGGAAAGCAAGTTAATGTTGAACGGTTGGCGGCTAAACCAATTACAAAGGAACAGACGACGGTTAAGAGAAATTACCAAAGTAAATTAATGCCTGAAAATATGACATACAAAGCAGAACCCGACCAAGAAGAAGTTCGTGTAGAATCAGTAGCACCTGCCGAAGATTCTCAAGATAAAGATGTAGAGGCCGCTTTAGAAACAGCACTCGGAAAACTTAAGCGTCTTCGACATACCTTAACGGTAAATGAAGAGGCGGCTTTAACTCCAAGTGACGAGATGTGAGAGTAATGATATTTACTCAATTTGATAGTGTAGTAAAAAATGTTTCTTCTTTAAGTAACATGGTTCGTGCTACATTTTTAAGTGCTAAGGAAAATCCTAAAGCATATGAAAAGGATTGGGAAAAATTAGTAGTTCAATTGAGAGAACTTTTAAAAGACCCCAAACTTAAGGAACAATTTCCTAATATAGATGACAGTGTTTTGTTTTCTGATGATTCTTTTTCGGTAGCAAATAATAAAGCAGGTGAAATTTATGGATATTTTAATAATAGGCAATCTCCTATTGAAATAGTAAAACAAGATAGACCCGAAAAATTCATAGAACCGAATAAACCAATGTATCGTATATTTGAAATAGACGACATGAAAGAAATTAAAGGGCTTACAAATGATTATATTGTTCAAGAAAAATACGATGGTCTAAGAATACAAATTCATAAGTTTGAAAATAAGGTTAAGATTTACACATTTAACGCAAGAGACATTACCGACAAAATGCCTGATGTTGTTAAGGTTTTAGAAAATAGAGTTTTTCCAAGTTGTATTTTAGACGGCGAAGCAGTAATGTATAAAGACGGAGAACCTTTAGTTCGAGCAGATACTCTTGCCCATATTAATAAAAAGGTAACAGAAGAAGCAGATATTAAAGCGCATGTATTTGATATTATGTATTTTGAAGATAAGTCCGTAGCGTCTGAAAAATTAGAAGAACGCATTATGATTCTTATGAAAAATTTTTCAGCAAACGCAGATGAAAAGGTATTGTTTCCAAATAAAAGTAATACCCGTGATGCTGATTCTTTATCCGAGATTGAAGAATACGCTATGCAGATAATGGATAATCCTGCATCCGAGGGTGTGGTTATTAAAGATGCTAAATCTTCTTATGTTATTGGTAAAAAGAAAAACCCTAAATGGATTAAGTGGAAAAAATTTGTAGACTTAGATGTTATAGTTTTGTCTAAAACTGAAAATAAAAATGGAACTTTTGGCTACTCTATGGGTATCGGGCCTGTTGAAGAAGATAGTATTAAGGCTGTTGAAATGGATGGAGACTTTTACATGAATGTCGGTAAGACAACAAATACTAAACAAGATGTAGAAGAGGGAACTATTATTCGTGTAACGGCAGATGAAATTATGGGTAATCCTAAGAAGGGATTCTCTTTATTCAATTCAAAGTTTCACGAAATACCTGAAGTAAAACTTCCCGATAAGTTAATTACTCTTGAATTTTTAACAACAGGTGGAAAGAAAAGTCTTGGGGATTACAAAATAGAAGCCCTTACAAAGTCATATGAAATTACAGATGGAATACATGGTGTAGCAAAACTTCAAACAGAATTAGATTTAGATGGATTTATTTTTCACGGATTTAAAGATAAAAATTTAATGTCCAAAAACGCTTCAATAGATATAGACTTTTGGAAAGAAGAATTAAAAGATGCCTATGGTAAAGATAATGGTAGGTTTTTTATATTCGTAAAACAATTAGTAATGGATTATGGTAATTTATCCGCAGATGATATTTTTGGTAGAGCCACTAAACATGACCCTAAGATGATGAATAGACTTTTTAATAATTCACAAAATAAAATGAAAGACCGTTTAATGAAAGCGGGTGAAACATACGGAATTGTTTATTCTGCTGGAAAGTTTAGCCACGATGATGATGTGTTAAATAAAGCAGAAGTTCGTAAGGGGGAGTTTGAACTTTGGATTACAAAGAACGGATATTTACATTTTGTAATAATTTATCAAGGTAAAAAAATGACTTGGGAAATACGAGTAAGTGGGGATGAACAGATATACGACTTTTTAGGAGAGTCCGGTAAATACCCCTGTAAGCAAATACCAAAACCTGATACTGAAACACTACTTGAGCGTGGGCCAATGATTTTAGGCGCACAAAGAAAAGGTTATCACGAGTATATTCTAAATGGAAAAGAGGTAAAAACTAAAATACATTGTAGATTTTTACCTGTTCAAGACAAAGAAATGTGGCTCGCATGGACAGGGTATGAATCAAAACCTGCCCCTAAATCGAGTGACTCAGGGCTAATTAATATCTATGAAGACGATTCCTAAAATTAAATAGTTTTATATAGTCCACATAGCACAGACCCTATCATGCAGTTAAGTACTCCTATGTTTGGTGATGAGCCAAATAGCGGTGGGGAATTCGTTATTCTTAAAGAAAATAATGAATGTGTTATTGCTGGCTACGCATCAGTTGATGTAGTAGATAAACAAAATGATAAAATTACTTTAGGCGCAATTCGTGAAGCGGCTGATAAGTTTATGAAACAAGACCGATATAGAAATGTTATGATTACACATTCTAATGTTCAAGTCGGAGAGGTCGTAGACCAATATACAGATTCCAATGGTAAAGTCCTAAAAACAGGCGTTGATGATACAGGGTTTTTTGTGGTGATAAAATTAAGAAATGATATTGAAAAGGCTAAGGAGGTTGCTCGTGATGTAAGAAAGGGTAATCTTCGTTCTTTTTCAATAGGTGGACAGGCGATAAACAAGACAAATAAATATGACTCCGATACCGGAAGTTATAAAGAAATTGATAAACTTGAATTGCATGAAATCACCATATGCGAAGAGGGCATAAACCCTGAAGCAAAATTTAACCTAATAAAGGAGGATAATAAAATGAATACAGAAATAGAAAAGGCTCTTAATGAGTTTAATGAAGTAATGGCTGAACTCCGTGAATCCACGGTTCTCAAGAATACAATGGACACCCTCGAACAAGAGGAAGAACTTGAGATGATGGATGAAATGGAAGAGGAGTCCGTTGAAATGGGAGACTATGGCAACGAAGAAATGAAAGCAGAATCTGATGATGATGATGATGTTGAAGAAATGAAAGATGAAGAAAAGATGGGCCGAGAAATGAAAGCCGAGTTTTCGGAATTTGTTGAAGCAAAGGCCGAATCTATTGATTCTCTTGACCTTTCAAAGTCAAACATCGAAAAAGCCTATGAACAATTCAAGGCTGAAAAAGAAGAGGCTCGTGCATACGAAGTTATTAAGGCTGAATTTGAAGCCCGATATAATAAAGACCTTGCACTCGAAGCAGATGAAATTGCTAAGAGCAAGTTTAATGCCGCAGACGCAGTTCTTTCTCTTAAGGAAGAATTTTCTCAATTGAAGAAATCTCTTGAGAACAACACTATCGCTAAGGCCGCAGAAACTCAATCTGTGTCCAATCAACTTAGTGAGGACTTCGATAACATTTCAGAAATGTCATGGAATGAAGTTCACGAATTAATGGACAAATACAACAGAGGTGCTTAAAATGACAGGATATTTTAGAACAATTGAAGACTTAGAGCGAGCGACCTACGGACTATCCGGTGGAAGTAATATTTTGAAAGCCGCACTTACGGGTATTCACCCTATTCACGACCAAACAGGCGGAACACCTTCTTCGGGTGGAGATGCTACTTTGTATAACTTGGTTTATGGACAAAAAGTTTGGTCTATGATTAACCGAGAAATTAACGCACTTTCAATGCTTCCTAAGAAGCCGTGGAAGAGTAGTGGTTGGAGAGTTATGAAGGGGCGTTCTCTTGGTGGTAATACTGATGTTTTTACTGTTTCCGATTTGGACACTCTCGGTGGACAAGTAGAAAACGCTACAATTTCCAGTATTGATGAAATTAAGCCTACTTTCGCAAACCTAAGTCTTTCTCCTAAGACTGTTGCGCATACCTTTGAACTTTCGGAGATTGCACAACTTCTCGGAGGAATGGATGATGGTATCGGAGATATTATTTCTACCTACCGTGAAGAAGTTGGTATTTCACACGCAGAAGCCATGAACTCAATGGTTCTTACTGATTTGACTACTTCCGGTTTGGATGCACCTGCCTCAAGTGGAAAAGACTACGACAATCCAGAGCGTTCTCTTACTTCACTTTACAAGATTGTTTCAACTCATGCAGAAATGAATGCTTTGTCTAATCTTGACGGTAATGCAAAACTAAATCTTTTCGGAACTGTTCGTGCTTCGTCGGGAACAGAATACCTTGAAGCATATGTTGATTCAAATTCGGGAACTGCTCGTAACTTGACTGTTAATATGCTTAATACTGCTCTACGAAACTTGATGGCTCGTGGCGGTTCACCAAAGGTTTTCCTTACAGGATATGACACCATTCAAACATTAGGAGAACTTCTCCAAGCCCAAGAAAGATTCATGGGTCGAACAGAAGTTGTTCCTTCTCATGGTGGTATTAAAGGAGTTAAGGGAAGAGAAGTCGGATTTAAGGTTGCTACCTATCACGACATTCCTATTATTCCTTGTAAGGATATGCCAACAGGCGGAAGCGGTATTTCAGATATTTTACTTCTTGATACCGACCATTTGTTCTTGTGTACTCTTAAGCCTACTGAATACTTTGAAGGTGGTATGAACACTAAGGAAGTTTTCGGACACGGATTCTTAGGACACCGAGGACTTTACCGAACAATCGGAGAAACAATGTGTACTTATGTGCGTGGACAAGGCAAGTTAATTGACCTTCAATGAGGTGATTTAGTATGGGATTAAACGCAATCACATTAATCGCAGACCATCATGGTTCTACTGCACCAAAGGTTCAAGGACATTATTATTATGTTGATTTTATCCTTAATGTAACTAAGGGTGCAACAGCATCAGTAACAACAACAGTAAATTATGTAGCCGCTACAAACACGATTACTCGTGCAAGTGGAACTGCTCTTAATGCTTCAACAACATATACACCGGGAAGTACAATTACTCTCGGTTCTTCTGCCACAGGTGGAAATGATGGTGAAGTGACTATTATTAGCATAGACGGTGCAAATACTATTGTGACTTCGGATATTGGTGCAGATGCAACCAATGACGAAATTACTATTGTTGGTAATAACTTTACTCTTGTTGCTTCGGAATTGGGGCTTTCCCGACTAAGCCACATTGAAGTTATGGCGCAGGAAAATAATTTGGTTAAACTAAATACCAAACTTACAACTGCCGGTGCTTTAGAAAGTAATGCTACTGTTGCTGGAACTATTGGGGAATATCTAATTCTTCAACCATCCACCCTTTCAACGGGTGCGGTTGTTACTGGAGATATTGGAACTTTTAGAATCCGAGCATACGGTCTTCTATGAGGTGAGTAAATGTTAAGAGTAAAAAATATTACAGGTGGAACAAAAACAATCTTTGGTAGTCAATACTTAGGTGGATTGACTTACGAGGTTGATGAGCGTTTGTTAGAATTTTTTATTAAGAATGGATTTGAAATCTTGGACTCCGCTGAGACAGAAACATTGGTTGAAGAAACATTGGTTGAAGAAACCATTGTTGAAGAGACTATTGTTGAAGAAGTCAGTGAAGCGGATGTCCTTGATTTCTCTTCAATGACTAAGCGTGATTTACAGGCTTGGTTAAAAGAACAAGGAATTTCTTATAAATTATCTGATAGCAAAGCCGCACTACTTGGTCTAACTGTATTAGAAGAAGAGTAAGGTTTAATACCTAACGCTTCTTAACGATAAATAAGAGGGAAAGATATGCCGTATAATTCAACGAAAGTAACAAACAATAACCAAAATATTTCTACTAAAGGTGGAACATTTGAAGGAGTAAATGTTTTCAACGGGGCAACAGCCTCCATTGTCTATATTTCCGATAATAATAATGAACCATCTACTCAAGTATCTACTTATAATAATGACCCTACAGTAACCGTCGAAGATTCATCGGCATTTGCGGTAGGAGATTTAGTTACAGGAACAGGCATTCCTGTTGATACAAAGGTCTTATCTATTACTGATTCAACAACTGTTGAACTTACTGCATCTACTACAGGTGGAAATACAAACGGCCCTTTACAATTTCATAGTCTTGCTAATTTAATATGTAAGTTTCACATAGCCGCCAATACTACATATTTCTATCGTGGTTTTAATGTTGTTTGTAGGAATGGTATTAAAATATCTTCTTCTGATTGGTCTAACTTAGAAATCTTTGCACTACACAATTGAGGTGGAGTGCGTGACTAATGTTCCAACATATAATGATACGATACCTAATAATACTAAGTATAGTATAGATACAGCAAGGCGTATAATGGTAGAGTATATTCTTAGTGAAACTATTAACAAGAATAAATTACCGACCTTTATAAGAACCAACCACGAAAATGTGAGAGGTTTAATTGACTACAATGATAAAGAGTTTGACAAGATTAACAAAACGGCTTTTGAAGATGTTCTAAATATGGATTTAGAAGATTTTTACGGTAAAGACGATACTTTAGCACAGAATTTATTGGAAGACTTTGGTTATTCAGAAAGAACTCCCTTAACTTTAAGAGATGTTCTTGAAGGAGAATCTTTAAATTTTTATTCTATCTTAGATATTACTGATGAAAATGTTTTAAGAGCAATTGGGAAACATGGTTATAAGCAATTTATCAAAACAGGCAATATGTTTAATTCTATTAAATCATTATTTGCAGAAAAGGTAGGAGAGGATGGCACTACAACTTCTCAAGTTAAAGCAAATGCAAAAGTTATAGCGAGAGAGGGTTGGGCAGAAGCAATATTAAATGATATATTTAGAGCCTTAGATGGTATTGAAGGTGCTAAATATCCTGAAGATTTTACGATAAGTAGCCCCCCGTATATACAATTAACAGAAATTGAGGAGTCTCAATGGGGAGATATGTTAGCAGAATGGGCATTCGATAATGGTATAAAGGGTTTAGATACAAGTGGTGAAATACCAAGACTTCCTAATAATAGAAGATTAATTTTAAAAGAAATGACTGACGAACAGTATTTTGATTTCTTAAATGTATTAGGAAGTTTATCACCTATTAAGTGGAAAACTTTCCTAAGAAAGGTAACAAAGAAATGGATAGAAGGAAATTATACTATTCCCGATACAGTCAAGGGAGAAATAAGAGAATTAAAAGAAGGCGAGGAGTCTGTTAATTTCACCGGAGAACAATTAGGTGAATTAATGAATATTAGCGATGAGTATTATACGCAAATTAATGATTATATAGATAACTTAAATCCACCTGAAGTTGTTGAAGTTCAGCGTAGAGGAGTCGAAGATGTTGATTTACCTGAAGTTGGAACAAGGACAAGAGATACAAGTATGGTTGAAAGAGTAGAAACCGTTTCCGAAAGTTCATTGAAAAATGTAATTAGAGACCATTTGGTAAATTCAAAAGGTTTTGATTATGATATGAAACTTAGTAGAGGTCAAAGGAAATATACTTTAACGACAAGAGAACAAGACTGGATTCCAGTTGATGATTTCTTAGATGTTAAGGCTGGTAAAAAACCTTACGATAAAATATCTTCAAAGGGTTCTTTTACTTCTAAAATGGATATTCCGGTTGGAGGTGAATATGAAGAAACAGTAGAAGACATAGTAGACGGTCTTTTAAGCGACTTAATTCCTGATAAAATACCTAAAGAAGTTACGGAATTTTTAGACAAAGTAGAAGCAATTGAAATGTCAAAAGATGAAATAGAAACTTATTATACTCAAATAACAGGCGTGGCTCTACAAGCAGAACAATCTCTTGTAGGTGAAGAAGAACAGCAAGATTTAGAAGATGAGGGTATTACGGGCGATGAGAATATTATTGAAAGGTTAAATAACTTTTTAGAACCCTTCATGGTTGGAGAAGAAAGAGAAGAAATAGTTGATGGTTTAAGAAATCTTGACGATAACATGAGAGAAGATTTGAGAAATTTAAAAGATATTTGTGGTGAAATATCAGATGTGTTTGGCACATATACTGATTCAGTAAGGAACAATGAATCAGAAGATATAGTTATTGAACCAACATATTCAGAAAACCAATTAAAACAATTAGAGTCTTATGACGAACTATTGGACATAGACATAAGAAGTTTAAGAAATTTGACCGAACCTGCTACAATAGAAGAAATAGAATCTAACTTTGAAACTTTATTTGAAACAGAAAAAGGTAAGAAATATGAAGAACAGTATAAAAATATATTAGATAATAGAGAATTAGATGAAGGAGACTTTGATAATCTTCGTTTGTCTTTATCAAAGTTTTTTAACCGTAGTCTTAAATTAGATGCAGAAGATGTTGAAGAATCAGTATTTAGTTATTTAGATATGTTTAAAGGAGAAAATATAATTGATAAATTAGTAAATATTTTCTATGCCACATTAACTAATGAAAGTAATAACCCTAAACAATGGGGGCAACCTACAAAATATACTTCTGCTGGAAAAATTAATTTTGAAATAATGATTACTGAAAAAAGTTCTGGAGTTAAAGCCCAAGCAGTTTCAAATTATCAACAGAACTTTGATATTAAAATTGTAAGTTCTTTAACGGGTGTAGATTTTGCTACATCAAGACAAAAATCTTTTGCTCAATCGGAAGGGGCTGGTAAAAGAACTTATAACATAACTACGGAAGGAAAAAATATTGCCGTAAAGGGTAAAGCCGTGGATAAAGTAAGGAAAAGTTTTATAGATAAGATAGAACAAAGAATACAACTACTGGACATGGTGATTTAATGGTTAAGATGATGACTCCTTCCGATTCCGGACTTAATGTTGTAAATTATACAACAGGTGGTGGGGCATATACAACTGCTGTAAAGGTGGCCGCACTGTTAGGTATTGCTGATTTTTCTTCTTCTACTTCTCCTACTTTAGCAGAAGTTGGAGATTTAATGCGTAGGTCTGAAGATTACATTGACGAATTTACAAACTCTTCTTGGAGAGACAATTTAATAGAAAATGAATTTCACGATTTTGCTCGCAGTAATAATCAGGTATATTTTTATGAAGATTACATTGGAAAAATAAGACTACATCACGAAAATATTCGTAAGATTTTACGAATTGCTATTTGGGATGGTTCAGTTTATACAGATATTGCCTCGGTAGTAGCAACATTAACAATAGATGATTATACTAATCTTACATCAATTGTTCTTACAGGTGGAGGATTAACTTGGACTCTATCACCCGACAGTTCAGGTATTACTGATAATGATAAGTTTAACAAGGCTTACGGACAAAGAACTACTGCACAGGATATTTGCTACCTTATCAATGAACAAGTGCCTACAATTACTGCCCCCTTTACAGGTGGAACTGCTAAAAAGGCTTTACAAGATGGAGGTAACGCATATAATATATCCGACTTCTTTTATGCTAATTTAGAAGAAGATGAAACGATTACAATTGTTTCTTTACTCCCCGGTTCGGATGGTTCTAATTGCACACTTGCAGTTAATGGGGGAACTAATTCTCGAACTCAATTTACAAATAAAGAAGACTATGACCGTAATGCTGCATGGTGGGATATGAAAGATATGGGAGATATTTTTTTCCGTAGTGAATTCCCTACACAACATAAACATTCAGTTAAGGTAACTTATACCTGCGGAAATATTCGAGTTCCAGCAGTTATCGAAGATGCCGCTACAAAACTTACCGCCTGTGAACTTATCGCAGGTGATGATTCTTATGTCTTATTAGGAAATGATTCTACTAATGGTATAGATTTAAAAAGTAAATACGATTCCTATAAAGCAGATGTAGACAAGATTCTACGCATGAAACGCCGAGTGGTTTATTATTTGGATAGTGATTGATGTGTGGGAAGAAATATTAAAGGGAAGTAGTAGAGTAAATTACCCTATATATAGACAAAAAATATATGAGGGTATTAGAAATTATATAGAAAATAGTCCATTGGAAAGAGTGACTATTGAAGATATTGAAAGAGATAAAAAAGAAATTATTCAATACATGAGAAACAATTGGTCGGAAATTGAAGACGGAAGATTAGCAGGTTTTACTCAATTTCTTAATCATAAATTTATAGGTCAAATTAAAACTGCATTTGGTAAATTAATTAGAGATGGAAAACTTGAAAATCTTGGTAGAGTTTCCAGAATAACTACATATCAAATTATAAAAGCAAAGGATTACGGTAAAGTAAAGCCTAAGAAAATAACTCCGGAAATGGAAGAGGACATAGATTATGTGACAGGAGAAAATGAATACGAAAATAACCCCACTCTTTCCGACAAGATAAAACAGATATTACAAATTCCATACAAAGATAAAGATAAGCCACCTAAACCTAAACCTGATATTGAAAATATGGATTCAGGATGTGGCTGTGGCTGTGATGGAAAAGAAGTTTCTAAGGCTTCATCACAATGCACTAAAAGAACAAAAAAGACAAGTTCTACTCGAAAGGGTAAAAAATGGATGGCTTGCGTTCCTAATGGTAAAGGTGGATATAAGCGTGTTCATTGGGGGCAAAGAGGTGTTTCAGTAACAGGTAAGCGAGGAAATACTAAGCGTAAAAAATCTTTTAGAGCAAGACATAAATGTTCTACATGTAAAGGTGGAGATTATTCAGCCCGTTGTATGGCTTGTAGGGATTGGTAATTATGTGGTCGGATATTCTCAAAGCCAAAAGTAAAGTTATAGGAAGTATTTTTAAGAAACTACTTCTTGAACATGTAGAAAAAACAGGTTATCAAGATGAATATATAATTGAAGATGTAATAGAAAATATATTTGATGAATATGTAAAACTGCATAAAGAAACTGGTAAGCGTATTTTGCATATGTCTATTGTTAAGGAAAAAATGAATATGTTTTTTGGTAGTAGTTTTCCTGAAGGATATGAAAGAATATACGCCGGGAGAAAAAAGGGGCTGAGCGAAAGCAGAGCGAACAGAATGGTTAAATTAAACCAACAAGAAGACCTTGAAAAGTTAAAAACAAGTTCCGGTGAGTATTTAAAACTTCGTGATTGGGAAAATTTTAAATCTCGCCTACGAAGAAATCTTAGAGCAGAAGTTCCTTTAGATAAATATGGTAGAAGAACAAATGTTAGACTTGTAGATGGTGAAGACCGTGATGGTAAAATTGCATTAAATATTTCATTTAGAGCAAAGGATTTAAGTAGAAAATATGTTCATGTATTTTTTCGAGAACAAGAGGGAGACTATGTTTTTACAACAGTAGAGGGAGACATTCAATTATCAGATAATGAAGTATTTGATAGTGAGTCTGAATTAAGAAATAGAATTACAGATATGGTAATTGAATTAGTAGAACGAGACTACGAAGAACGAGATTTAAGAGAGAAGGGTGAGGAAGAACTTACAGAAGAAGAAAATATTCGTCAATTAGAAGCCGCTAATCCCGACTCCCAATGGGATAGAGAAAAGGCTAAATTAGTTCCAAGAGAAATACCGATTAAAGAACAAGAATCCAGAGATTTAAATTTGAGAGAAGCGGCTGAACTTGGGTCTAAAATGAGAGAAGCAGAAGAGAAGAAAAGAAAACTTCTTGAAGAACAAAAAAAATTAAAAGATAAGTCTGGTAAATTGAAACCAGTGAGAGGAAAACGGGGTCGCAGAGATGTTTCGTAAAATTTTAGAAAAAATGCGAATGGTTCAACTCGATATGGAGACTATATTAGAAACTGTTGTTCAGCAAAATGAGGATATACAGGACTACACCGAAAGAACTTTGGGTGAAAAAATGAGCGATGAAATAATGGAACAGATTATCGAACAGGAAGTTGTTCAAGTTATTCAAAGAAGAATTGAGGAGGCTTTTGAATGATTTGGGAGTCAATTTTAAAGATAGAAATACAGGACATAGAACCTGAAAATAACCCATTGTCTGATGATTTTATACCTCCTAAGATACCTGAATATAAAGTAGTGGAAATTGAAAAATATTTAAAAAATATTGTTACAAATAATATTAATAATATTGTTAATGGTTATCCTAAAGTTTTAAAATATATTAAAGTTACTCAAAGATATGTGGAAGAAATTGCCTTGACATATAATAGCGCAAATGGTTTATTAGTTGAATTATCTCCATTAATCCTACAATTAGAACCCGATAAAATACTTAATTTATTAACTCAACATAAAATTGAAAAGGAAAAAAGAAGAGTAAATGTTAGTGATATAGAAATTTTATCAGAACAGTTAGAAGAAATGCTTGAACTAATTAATAATTATTTATTTGAATTAGAAATGGATAGAGAAAACACACAGAACAGAATGTCTATTTCTGAAAAGTTTGTTGATACTTTAGACCAATTGATTTATAATATGGATAGTGTTGAATTAAAAGATATGGAGGGAATTGGTAATTTAACTTGGCCTGATATTGCTTATGAAATGGGGATAGATATAAGAGATACAGGTGATGAAGAAATTAAATTATTGAAAGAAATTATATTACAAAGAACTGCCGAACTACAGGCAGAAACTTCATTAAAAGATATGTCATTAGTTCAAGAAATTATTTATGACAAATGGTATGCGGAAAGTATGGACTACGGAATGGAAGATGAGGATGAAGGTATGATATATGGAGATATGTTACCTGAAGACTATGCGGAAGAGATTACAGAAAGAGAATTAAGGGAGAGGAGAAATCGTGGATGAAGTTACATATTTAGTTACACTACTTGACGAATATTGGAATACCGCTGTTACTGCTTTAGGTTCTGCTATTCCTGCAATTCATAGAGTTAAACCTCAGATTATGGATATACGAGATATGAGTTCTACTCGTAATACAGCAAAGCCGGGGAGAGGTGGTAATAGAGTAAGAATTAGTGCCGCTACAGAAGTTACAGCAGACGGAGTTACACCTTCTTTAGATGTTATTGTAGTAATGCAAAACTCTCAAACTGTTGAATATCCTACTCGTGATTGGTCTGTAAGAAATGAAACACATGAAATGTCTGTAAGTATTAGGACAAAACAAGATGATAGACGAACTAATGATAATGCGAGAGTTGCACCTTCGGGTTCTACTTTTGGTCGTGAC
>TARA_R110002012_G_scaffold56081_3_pt1 | contig 27390 bp, 20 predicted proteins | sample TARA_R110002012 | Tara Oceans TARA_R110002012 (sample SAMEA4396515) | marine metagenome | biome: Westerlies Biome; feature: [DCM] deep chlorophyll maximum layer (ENVO:01000326); material: water (ENVO:00002006), including particulate matter (ENVO:01000060) such as... | depth 40 m | reverse complement strand
CCCGCGGCTGGACCTGCAGGACCACCACCCGAAGCACCTCCATCACCAGCATCTGGAGTCACGCCAAGATCTTCCTTAAGATCCTCTTTTACTTGATTAACATCTTCTAAAAAACTTTCAGCATCTTCAGGGGTCTTTCCTTCTTCTATTTGATTTTTTAGATCTAGAAGAGCTATTAAATCATTACTATTTAAATCTCGTGCACGGTCCAATTCAAAGAGCTTATTCTTTTGTGGACCTGGCTCAAAATCCGATGCAGGTCTAAATCGATCCCTACTACCTTCTTCTAATAAATCGTTATCTCTAGCCTCTTGAAGTATAGCCTGGTTAACCCAACCATCAGCACTCGCCTCTGCAATAGCTTGTTCTACCCTACTTAATAAGCTTTCACCAGCCCCTTGACCTGCTGCGTTTCTATTTACTTGATTAATTTCTATCGCTGTTCTCTCAACACCGCCATCAGCACCGCCAACACCCGCGGCCCCTTCAGCTCCAGCGACGCCAGGATCTCCGAGCATTCCTGGAACCTGCAACAACCATCGATTAGGACCAATCTGCTGCAAATTCATATTTTTAGCAGGGCTTACTTGATTAATAGGGTTTGCCCATACACCCGGGTTATTTTCTAAATTATTATATGAACTATAACCTGCTGAGTAACCAGAATCACTATAACCTGCTGCTGGTGTAGTTGCTTTTTTAGATGAGGTATTAGCGTCTTTCTCATTCTCTTTGTTTTTAGTATCAGATGTTTGTTTCTGTAGTCTAGCCTTATCTGCTAGAATGCTGCCTTGTTCTCTAGCTGATATGACAATATCATCTAACCCTGGAGGGTTATGTGTATAGCCTAGCTTAATGAAAGCTAGATGATGTATATACGTATCAGCCCAATATAACTTACCTTTACTGTCATACATGTAATGAGGTTCGAATTTTTCGGCCGTTGGGTATGGGTTATTTGAATCTGAAGTATCTTTACTTACATCAGATTCACCTACCGTTTGTGATAAAGCTGAATCTAAATTTGCAAATGCTGTAGATCTTTTTATTAATGGAGTTGTAGGAGCGGGGGTTGTAGTAGTGGTTATTGTAGGCTCCACAGTGTCCCTTTCTGGCCGTGGAGTTGTTGTAGCTACTGTAACAACAGTGGCAATTGTTGTAACAGGAGGAGCTAGAGGAAACGGCGTTGACGGGTCAGAAGGATTTTGAGTAGTAGTTGTAGTAGTTAAAACAGGGGGTAAAGTAGGTCTTGGTCCAGTAAAAGGAGGTAAAGGTCTAGTAGTAGGTCGTGGAGTACTAGGCGCTCTTGTAGTCGTTGTCGTTACAGGTGGTGTTACTGGTACCCCGTCTGGCATTACTGTTGTTGTGTATACAGTGACTGGTGGTCCTCCAGCCGGAGTCGCCGTTGTTTCAGTGTATACAGTGATTGGCCGCATTGTAGTAACAGGTCTGCGAGTCGTTACAGGAGGAGCTAGAGGGAATTGTGTAGTTCCAGGCTTTGATGTCGTTGTCGGCTTCGCTGTTGTTGTAGTTGGTTCCAACGTTGTAGTCGGCGGCGGTGTTGTGGTAGTAGTTATAACTGGCGCTTGAGTTGTAGATTGTAACCCAGCAGTTATATCCGGTGTATCTGGGGGACGCGTAGTATCATCAACAGGGTATACAAACGGTGCGTCTGGATCAGTTACAAACTCCGTAAATTTTATAGAATTGACCGTGTAGCCTGTTGTAAAACCTAATACTTCATTATCAACCCGTTCAATCATATTATTAAGGTTGTTAATAGAGTTTATACCTCCTGTCGCCATGGCCGCTATAGAAGCGGTCATAGTAATACCCGCTAGAATAGCTTCATTGCCAACTATATAAAATGACGGGCTACTTGAATCACCAACAGTTAATTCATCACTCCAGCCGTTATCTGCTAATCCAGCTAATCCTGGACCATAATATATGGTGTCACTGTTATTAAAGACATCTGAATCGTTTAAATTTATATAAGTAGATCTAAATAAAAGGCCTTCTTCTTTTTGATTAGTTCCCCATATAAGCCCGTTAAGTTCTTGTCGATACCTTCCTATTATATCCGGCCCCGTCGCCATCGGAGCGCCACTGCTATCTCTAGTAGATCCGCCTGATGCTCTTTCGAGATCATTATTAGGAACTAGACTTAATATATCATCAGGTAATACTCTTAATATTTCAATATTACTAGGCAGATCTTCGTCTAACACACTTATATTAAAATCACCTTCACCTAAAGATCTATTCCCAGGAGTGTTTCCTAATAATGTTCTTTCTACCGCATTATTATTTTTATCGATAAATCCTATTTTAGAACCAGGGGTCAAATTATGAAAACCAACATGGTTAGATATTAATACATGTCGTGGTGTAATAGCGACACCATGGTGCTTAAACCATCTCTGAGAAGGAAGATCGGATCCAGGTTCACGAACTAAGTATGGGCTTATACCCGTGATACCTTTTACATTGTGCCCCCAAAAATCCGAATTCCTTGTAAAGTTACCTATATTATGTCTGTTATAGTTGGTAAAAATCGCTTTTTTGTCAAATCTAGGATCTATTCCGTCTATTAAAGTTTGTATTTCTTGAGTACTCTTATCACTAAAAGCTACTAATGGATTATAGCTTGAACTACTACCTACAGTTATAGGCCCTGGTGCTGTAACAGGGTCCGATGTATTAACGCGTAGCCTTTGTACCAAAATATGCCACGGTTCAGCTGAATCTACAGCTACACTATCTAAGTCACCTCCTACATAATATGTGTTTAGAGTATTATTAGCAGCAACAAGATACCTAGTAGGATCAGAATTTACATCATAATCTACTAAATCTAAATCATAACTACCCGGATCAACAGCTATAGTACCTGCTTCTGAGTTAAGTGATAATCCTCCAACGAGCCCGGATACCCCGTCAGGTCCTATAGGACCTGTTACTCCATCATTTCCTGAAGAAGAATCTGGAGGTGAGTTTTTTTTCCAATACCACTCTCCTTTAGGTCGACAACACTCAGTAGTAGTAGTAGATGTAGTAGATGTAGTAGGTGGGGGAGTTACAGGCGGCGTTACCGGTGGAGGAGTAGTACTAGTTGTAGTTGTTGTCGTAGTAGTAGTAGTCGGTGGCTCCGTAGTCTCGTCATAAGGGCAGTCAAAAATATATTCTTTACAACACCCACAACTCTCTATAAGAAGGTATAATATTTTCTTAACATTACCACTTTCATCTGTTGTTAAAACAGCAGCTCCATCATAAGGTTTTGGAAAGGGGTTTTCATGATTCGCATGAGGATCATCTTTATGCCATACAAAAGTATCACGAGGTGTAGTTTGACCATGCATATATACCTTATACAGTGGCCCTCTACCAGATATATCTTCAAGAATAATAGTATCAGATGAACACTGCGGAGTAACTGTAACCTCTATTCCGCAATCTGAAGATGTATTTTGTGAATCAGCCATTATTACACGCTTCTAGCAGTTATATTACTGATAGTCGAAACCGCAGCTCTAGAATTTGCTGGAATTTCTGCACTAGTAATTGTTTCTGTTAATACAGTAGCGCCTTCATATCCTTCTATATGAAAATTACTTAAATAAAATTCTTTCGCGCTTAAATCCGCAGAAGAAGAGGATATAGGTGTTGTAAAAGCAAATCCACAGAAAATATCGCTTAAGTTACTGTAATTACCTAATCTAAAACCTAGATCAATAGTAGTAAGAGTAGTATACTCAGTAGTATCTGATTCATGGTAATCTATGAAAAGTTTTTGACCTAAGTTAACATATCTAAATCGTATTGTTCTAAATGTATCAGTAGATAGGGTACTAAAAGACGTGGAAATAGAAGATAGACTTTCATTATAAATTACATTACTGTTATAATCTCGTAATACTAAAGATTGTTTCTTAACGTTAGTTAAACCGGTTCCAGTTCTACCATCTCTACCTGATAATGCATAAAATCCTGTAGAGTCAAAAGCTATTTTTAATAATCCCCCACTAAGCACATTTTCATCGGTAACAATAAATATACCATCTTCAGTAATTATACTAGTATCGCTTTCACTAGTTATCTGACCGCCAGATAATAAAGTAGCTGGATCTTGATCTCCTATATATTGACCTGGTAAAGAAGATACTGGTGATGATAGTGTAGTTAAGAACGTTGAAAACCCTAATTCATATTTATCAGGAATACTTGCACCGGATAATATATTATCTTCATAATTACTAGTAAGTCTTGGTAATTTATATTGAAACGACCATACTATATCGTAATTAGAATTATAACGCTTTTTAGTTTCTAAAAAAGTGTAATATCTTGCAGAATTAGGTAAAACAATGTCACTAGGAAAGCCCATGTATTTATATTTAATTACTCAACCTCTTATAAAAGTACAGGTCAAAGAATTAGTTGTCTGTAGCTTTGTTCTAAAAATTAAAACATAGCCTAGTTTACTAAGCTCTCTAAATACTGTTCCAAAATAATCTTCATGAACGTTAACTAGTATACTATCAAACTTATTGTCATATAAGACAAAGTCAGAGAATTCTTCGCACAGCGCACCACCTCTCTGAAGACTAGCTTTCATACTAGTATTTATTCTTTAAATACTTGAATTATTTCTTCTATCTTATCTAAAAGTACCTTAGTTTCTTCAAGTTCTTTCGATTGATTAGCAGAAAAAGTTGTATTATCCTTTAGAATATTTTTTAAGATAACAAAATCATAGTAGTCTAGTCCTTCGACAATAACTTCATCGGTCATATACAGATTTATGTATATTTTAAATTATATCAACTATGACCACTCAAATTTAACTAAACCAGGCCCTGTACAATATGTTGGAGGACCATTTCCATTTTCACCACCGCCACCGGCGCCCGGAGCTGGAGCTGAACCCCAGAAGGATGAAGCTCCTAATGCATTATGACATGCACCCACATTAACTATACCTCCATACCCACCGGTTAATACATGCCCGGTTACAACGTATTGGTTTCCGGTGTTTATAGTACCTTCACCGTGTAGAGGTATGTTACCTGGAGATGTTCTTCCTCCATTTGATACAGCAAGGTTACTACCATCTTGACTAATTAAGCTTTGATTACCGTTGGTATTAATCCCGGTTGGATTAGCACCAATTACCACATTAAACACCGTACCAGCTGCAGCAGAAATAAACCCGGTTACTGTAGCTGCAGCACCTCCAACTTTATTACCACCCGTTGCACCAGAACCAGTAACATGGAATTTAACATATTCTATACCATTAGGCATTGTAAATCCGTTGGCAAAGGTACCAGGAGTTTCTAATACACATACACCTGGTAAAGGCCGTTCTATCTTAATAGCACCACTCAATGGGTTAAATACAGTATCAGTAACATTTTCTGAATTTAAGAAAGCAGATAAATTTTTACCTATCGTTAATGTTGGACTAGTTACACCACCAACAGCTTTAATTATAAACAATGTACCAGTAGCTGATAGTAATGACGTTACAGAAGTTGAATCATTACTTGTAGTTACTTGATATAACGTACTATTATACGGATCATCTGAACCATAAAGAGCTCTTCTAGTAAAATCCGGAACATTAAATGATGAAGTTGTACCACCATAGGTAGTTTGAATTATTGCAGACAATTCCGGATAATCAGAATTTAAAACTTCTCTACCATCACATGGAATCCAGCCATTCGGAAAGTATTCATTACCAGCAGTAGAAACGTACGGTACTATAGTACCAGCTGGTATTAGTGCTGCAGTTGTCGGAGCTACTCCTGATGTAATTATATTTGGATTTTCCCATTTAAGCTCACCTGCAGCATTTGATTGTAAGAATGTGTTGTTAGCTGGCGCGCCCCCTGGAAACAAATAATCTATTTTATTAATTTTAAGTTTTGAAGGTAGAGTAAAATAATCTGCTGCATCCGTAGATTTTTGAACTATAGTATCAGTTACAATAGTACTACTTAAAGTAATTCGATTACTTCCTAAAGTAACACCTTCACCTAAAGCATCTTCAGAAAAATTACCTGCTGAAAGAGTACCGACAGTAATAGCTTCAGAAACGCTTATATCAATCGTTGCATTACCTGCAGAATTATTAGTAGCTACTTTTTGCCAATCAGTAATTATATTACCGTTCCCCGACACACATAAATACAAACTAGAATTATCTGTATCATAAGCATAATCACCTATTTCTACAGGAGCTAGCGTTGTTATATTTGAAGCTCTTCCTTTATACTTATTACCTACTAATGTACCACCTACAGTAGTACCATCTCCAATAAACAATCGCTTAGTATCCGTAGTATAACCAAGCTCACCACTGTCAAGAGTGATTTGTTGTCTATCGTAGTTAGTACCTCTTCTAACTAAGAGTTTTAATAAAGTGTTTTCTAATATTTCTATACCCATTGTTTTATATATTTAATTTACCAGCTGTATACAGGAATTGCAAATCTATCAAAAGGCTCGTTACAGTCACTTCTAGAGTCTCCGGATAATGCAAATCTTATAAATCCTGCAGAACTTAGAGTTACATTAGCGCCATTACAATCCATTGCTTCATAAACTTTTTGATTATAAAGACCTTGATACCCCCTTCTAACTTGGTTAGGAGCTCCGTTAAATAAATCATTATTACCATCAGCTGTTGTATAACGAATAATAAAGTTAAATCCTTGTGCGCTTAGACTTCCTGTGTCATTAAAACCACCGGCAGCATCAGTCGCACCGCTTATATAGTAAGTTGTTGAATCTGGTGCCCCGGCATCAGATCCATATAGTAATACATTACCGCCGGTTAGTTGTGGTACTCTGAAAAAATTACCCCCAGGAGATGGTAAGCCATTAGTAGTATCATACCTATTACCTATAACATCATAGAGTTCTCTATAATCTGAAACTTCTGTAGAAGAATATATATTACCATCACAAAGAAGATAGCCATCTGGAATAACATTAAATGCACGTGCATGAGGTAGGATAGTACCCACTGGTACATCATTGCCTGAATTAGCTCCAGATAAGCCAGTAGCAGTTACCACATCATAAATAGAACTTGCCATTCCATTAATAATTCCATTTGATACATTCATGAACGGAAACTCATTACCTGAGGCAACTGCAGTATTTGTACTAAATCCATTTGCAACACCTAGAACTCCACTCTCTGAGAGATTTAAAGAAGTATCAACCTCTTGAAATACACCTTCTAGTTTATTGGTAGTAGTATTTAAATTAAGACCACCACCAATCGAATCCGGATCAAAGGTAGAGAATTTTGTAGTATGAGTACCTAGATTTGCTATATATACGCGATTATCCGGGTGGAAAGCAAATTGACTGGTATCAGTATGCATAACCACAGGATCACCATTACCTCCGGAGAGACCAGAAGATAAAGATGTACTTAAAATCTCTCTTCCTCCTATAGTATTTTGTTTGATACTTAATTTTTCAGATGATATTTCAAAAAATACTGTACTACTATCAACTGCTATAGTATCACCTATTTTGGTAATACCGTTGCCAAATAATTCTGAAGCAAATTCACTTGAATTAACCGAACTTTTCCTTACTACAAGAGTATTATTCGTTCCAAAATCTGTTGTTTCCCCAGGAACGTTTCCAATATATGCATACCCTGAAAGAGTGTCATTAGTATTTGTGCCTGATAAAATATATAATTTGTTATTAGCATATCCAATATCACCTACTTCGACACCTTCTATGTTTAAGCTCGAATCAAGAGCAAATGGTCCGTAATTTAAATTAGCCACTGCTCGTCCACCTACCGATGCACCGTCGCCGACGTACAATCTTCGCGTATCTAAAGTGTAGCCTAATTCACCTTGATCTAAAACAATAGATCTTCGTTGTTCGTTAGTACCACGTCTTACTTTTAATTTTACTATACTTACGTCTGCCATTTTATTTTATTATTGAGTTCTTTTCCATATATAAGCTCCATAGCTCATTGGCGATATACTGAATGCTTGATTTTTTCCTACTGTAGAAAGTTTTTGTGAGATTGGTTGAAGATCCGGAAATCCATAAATTGGTTCGAGAAATTGTGATGTTTGTCCTACCGGTATTTGTTTATTAATAGCTCCTCCATTACCGCCCCCCGGTGTGCCCTCAGAACTAGTCCATGATAATACATTTCCAAACTGTCCATTAAAGCTATTAGGCACATGGGTATGTGCCGGCATTTGATCTTCGTTTAGTGATACATGTGAATCTACACCATCAGATCCTCCTACATTATCTCCTGCTGTATACCCACCGTAACTATTACTTGGGTTTCGTCCACCAACACCAGCTATAAATCTCCCCTCAGACACTAACTCCCATCCTGTCCCGGGGATCCGCGTTCCAGGATTAATATTATCTACTGTCATCTGTATAGTACCTACAGGAAAAAACATATCTACCAAACTAGTAATAGTATTAGAATCACTATCAACATGTTGCTCTGGTAGTTCTACATTGTTAGCAATTACTTTAGTACCACTTAGAGATAGCCCAGTCACATTTCCTAGACCGTCATAAACATCTCTCTTAGGAGGGTCTTTATAAAGATCACCACCACTTAAATGAAGCAAAGAGGTATATAGATCTGATATTAACTCATTCTGTAAGCTTGCTGACATATTATTATTTATTCTAGTTATTCAAAATACTATCTAGTACATTTTTTTGTAAGTTATAAAGACTATCAAAAACTCGAGATATTACATTGTAATTCATTTCTTCATTTTCATGAAATTCAAAATCTCTAAAATCCACATCAATATTAGGGTATGAAGTGTACCTTCCAAGCACCGGAACGCTTTCTATTGTCTCGCCGGTAATAATGAGGGCTAAGTTAGTATATATTTTTAACGTATCTTTAAGTATTGATTCTATTTCACTATTAAGAGATATACCTAAACTCGATTCACAACCTAACTCTCTATCATAAGTATTTGCTAAGTCTAATGGTAGGATATTATCATATATAAGATTGTTAGTCTTAGTTAAATATATTCTTCCAGTATTTTGTAATAAGTAGAAAACATTTCCTCCATTTTCTTCTGTAGAGAAATTTATATAATTATAATAATTAGAAGGTAGAGCATTGCTGTTAAAGGTCAACCTACTATTATTAAAAAATTCTTTAGTGCTATTATAATAGGAGTTAGGTAAAAATTGCAAATTATTGACACTTAAGAATCCTGCAGGATACTCTGGGTTACTTATAAATCTTGTACTAATCGACCCAGACTCTTTAAGTATAAAAATATTCGAATCACTTTCTGAAAATTTTATAGCAGTTCCCACCCCTCTAATAGCTACACCTGCAAGACCGCTAGGAGGGTAGGTTCGAACTAAATTTGGCGCTTGATTTAAACCTAAAATATAATTTTCTACTAATTCTGAATCAACGTGATATACATTAAAAGGACCGTCTGATCCCGGAGGAGGGAGTCTGTTTTCTACTTTAGTTAATACTAATACCGAATCATCTGTATCTCTAATATCAAAATCCACAATGACTTCATTTATTGTAATAAACCCCGGTAAAAGACCTCTCCCTTGCCGTGGTGGTGGCGGCTTAATATAACCAAAAAATTCATTAGAATACTTATTGGTTAACTCAATCGCGATTTCACCGCCGTCTAGCTGTACTAACGCACCCTTAAGCTCGTTACCAATTTTAAAGTTACCTCTTACTATAGGATTTTTAAAAGTAAATACGTCTTTTATTTTCCATGTGCCACATGTGTTATAGAAACTAAAGTCGTAACCTACTAATCTATCTACTTGTTTTTGTTCACCGTCTACATCAGTAATAATATCTTTCCCTAGATTATATAACGTATCTGTGTTGTTATCATATATTAGTTTTGTATTAGGAGGTATTTGTGATGTAATATCTTCTCTAAAAGTAAAGGGGCTATTACGCATAAAACTACCTGAAAATACTAGCGTTTCAGTAGAGGTGACTGTAAAATAATTAAATGTTTCATCTCTGTTTACCACTAAGGCGGAACTATTAGTACCGTCCAATTTATCAATCCCCTCTAACACTGCAGGCACTTCATTAGCTTCAAGTAATACTCCATCAGACTTCTGCTTTATTGTAGAAAATGGCATCGCGTTTTCGGCAGCTGAGTTATCTTTTGCCATATTAACGGATTCTTCTCGAGATTCTGATAAACTAGTTAAACATAGCATGAAAGTATCTCCGCCCTTACTAGTAGATTGAAAATTTAGTATTTCTGGATTTGATATAATATTTAAAGCGTATAAGTTTAAATTGTTGTTGTTTAAAATATCTAAGTTTTTATCGATAAAAACTTGATCAACTATATCTCTAGGAGAAATATGAGGCTTTATTAAAATATTAGCAAGCCTAGGTAAAGGACCTGCAGTTCTATCAAATTCTTTTTCAGCTTCGAAAGCATTCCCTATAAAAGTACCGTTTGAACTTAATGGTGTAGACGTCTCGGTTAAAGATTTTCCGGAAAATGCTCTACCATCTACAACATTAAACAGACCTGTGAAATTTCTACCACTTAGGGTAAAAGATTCACCAGATGTATATTTAAAATATGAAATCATTTGTAGTCTATAAAGTTAATATCGTTAATGTTTGTTGTTTCCGGAAGCGAAGAAGTAATGTTGTTTAATATCATAGTTTTAACTTCTTCTGTTATACTAGAATCTTGTATATTTAAATTCTTAATATTAATATCAACTACATTACTTCTATGTTTAAGATTTGTACCAATAGAATTAACAGTAGTAACAGTATCAGTTAAGTTTCTCATTCCACAAGGTAGTGATACAGTAATGTCTTGTATAATATTTAAGTTTTGGGTTAATACTGCAGTTATTTCTTGCTCTTCATTCAACGGTGATAATGTAAGATATATATCATCCAAATATCTATTATTTTCTAAATCTGGTTTTAATAATTTTTCTGTAGTACCGGTTGGTGATATTATTTCTATAATACCAAATAATATCATTTTATTTAACAATTGGTATGATTTTACATCAAATGAAAATACAACTTCGGAGTTAACGTAAACGTTACAAGATCCTCTAATAGCATCAAATGATAAAAATATTGCATTTGATACATAAGGGTTTATATCAATGATTTTACTAACTACCTGTACCCTCGGAGGCTCCGGCGAGTTATCAAATAAATTAAATGTAACTCTTAAATCTCCGCTTCTAAGTCTCTCTATTTCAAAACCACCATTTACATCATTTCTTCGCGACCTAATGGTAAACTGACCAGCATCGCTTTTTATATTAAAGCCTAGTGCAAATCCCCCGTTTTTATTAATCGCGTTAAAATAGTTATTTATCCTATCAGTAAGTACAGCACCTTCACAAAAATTTGTTGGAGCCCTTCTTTCAAGCTCATCTTTGCTTATTCTTTCATATCGATATCGTTTGTTAGGCTGAAAGACTAAATCACTCTTCTTATCAAACATATGTTTTTTCTCAACAGAAGTTTTAAGTGAACTATTATTCATTATTAGATTTTCAACTAACTGTTCATATGTAACATCATACGTATTGTTAGAAGATAAAGCTTCTTCTTTTGACGCTAGATCAGGATAAAAATATCTATCAACCCACACGCCTCTTTTACCTACGCCTCCGGACAACCAAGTGCATAAATAAGTTGCATCTTCACTTTTAACTCCATCTTCATCGTCTAACTCATAAACTCTATCAGCTAAAAATGGCTGCGTATAGCTAAAAGCTCCGGAGTCCACAAACTTAGTATCATTGATATTAATTTGAGTAAAAGGATTAAGCGAAGACGGCGCAGTAAAGAAGGTTGAACCTTGTTTTACTCTAATATTAAAATTATTATAAACATAATTTAAAGCCAGTGTTTCATTTTTCTCGCTATCTACATCAGAAAATATGCTTGTATATTTTCTTAACCCCTTTACATATATTGGGTCTGTATCACTAGAGGATAATAAATTGTTCGAAGAAACATATTCATCAAAATTATTACCTATATTTTTTAAATTTAAAATATCAAATTTAAGTTTAGTAGAATTTGAAGAAGTGTGTAGTAGATAATTAGAAGGGAGGTTAAAATTACTTTTACTAGTATCTACTTTAGAGCCATTTTTATTATATGTAACAAACGATGTATTATATGGCGAAGGAATATTTAAATCCATTTCACCACCTAATTTAACAGCTCTTGTTGTAAAGTAAAATGCATTAACATCATCGATGTTAGAAATATTTTGCGCAACTAGAGTTTGTCCATTGTTTTCTAAAATATACCGCTGCGATAGGCTAAATTTATCTGAAGGGTCTTTAATCTTGGTAGAAAAGAAAGCTAGATAATCCGAAGTAGTGCCTAACCCTCCTTTAATTATAGTATATTCAAGCTTTGCAGCATCTTTATCTATTTTATTTTGACCTACAAAAAGTGTTTTTTTCTGAGTATCTTCTTCTTTATCATCACTTACGACTAGATAAAATCTAAAATTATTAATTAAAAAGGAAATTCTACATTCAAATGAATTAATTAATTCAACTTCGAAATCATTAGCTGCAAGAATATCAGTTGTAATGCCTGGATAGCCATAATACTGCCCGTTGTAAGTAGTACCGGTTTTTTCAAAAGTATCACGATCAGCCGGGTTGAAAGTAAGAAATCCTTCTGCTTCAGCTGAAAAATTTAAACTAGAAAAGATCTTTTTAGGTATAACTCTACCTCCAGTAAACTCTGTTACATTATCAAGAGTATATTCATCTGTAAGATAAAAATTAGTAAAATTTAAATTTTTAAAACTCTGCGTACCTGATAAAGCTGTAATAAAATTAAAATTAAACCCACCCGAGTAGGTTCTATAAAACTGATCTAATTTCAGATCTACAGGACAAATTTCTGCAGATTCTGATTTTAAAGCGCTTAAGCTTGCTTTGACCAATGCTCCCATTGTATATATTTATACCAACGTTAGCTTAAGCGAACCGTTGAGAGTTTATATCCCCATGTATTTCCTACAGTTTCCATACCGGCGCTGATCTTTTCTTGTATATCGCTGTTTCCTAGGTTCTTGCCTCCACCTCCATTCAGATTAGCCATTTGCGCTATACTTACTAATACTAGCTCGTTGCCATACGGAATAAAAATAGGAGAACCACTATCTCCAGAGCCCATTCCGGATAAGCTTAAATTAAAACTAGATAGCGTGGGTGACACGTTAGTTAATCTGTAGTCAGGCAATTTCGGAGGCCTTAAAGATATTAAACAACTAGGATTAATTCGTGTAACTATTTCTCCGAAAAATGATCGACCTATCGTTGTTTCGTTAAAAATACCAGCTGCCCCAACGCCGGCATATTGATCATTAAACCCTACTACACCAGTATCAAAAACAAAATTACCTCCTTGAGTTATTAGCGGGAACGCATCAGCTGGCACTTCATTATCAAAACGAGGGACCTTATATAACTTTAAACTTCCAGCTGCCCCTGTTGATGTAGTTGCGGTTGATAGATCTCTATCAAAACTTACAACTCGTATATCGCTTCCTAAATCTGCAGCTGCAGAAATTGTAGCTGATATTGAGTTACCAGTGGTAAAGTCATAAAAATACGCCACATCATCAGCTTTTGGATCATCACTAAAGTGCGAAACTCCAATAGCATGTCTCGGTGAAATTAAAGAAAGATTATTATCATCTCTAAATCCAGTGCCTTTATAACTAGTCCCGGAAAAATTGATTACAGAGCGATTAGCATACCCCCAAAACGAAGTTGTCCAGGTAGCAGATTCAGCTGTTATACTTTCAATGAATTGAAATTTAGCTTCTGCACCGACAGGATCAGCAACAGCAGAGAGTAATGATTGTGTCTCTACGATACTCTGGTGAGCGGTATCATTATAAGATGATAATGTTGTACCAGGGAGATCAGAATATTCTACATCAGTATCATCATGATTTTGTATTACAAAATTGTCTTTTTTAGTTAAAAAAGTATATATCGAATTATTATCTTCACTATCCAATAAACTAACATTTAGTAAATCTAAATCTTCGATAGTTTGAAAATATCCCTCAGTACGTACATTTAAAGGGATTGAAAACTTTGTAGTGGTACCATTAATGTACCCTATATTCACCCTCATAGTCATTTCCTTTTTCAAAGCAGTCTTCGATGGGTAAAAAATATGCTTATACAGCTCATTAAAAAATACTGGAGATGCACCTCTTTTTATTTCTGGAAAAATTGATTGTGTTTTATAATCGCGGTAAATAGTAGTTTCTGGTTCTTCAATTTCACTATTATCACCCCAGTTAATCGCTACATAATCTGGAAATATATTCGAATATACTTCTGAAAGATCGAGTGAAAGTTCGGTTGCATCAAACATATCGACCGTCGGCATAGTAATAGTCCCACCGGTAGATCCAGTTGACGTTAATGATAGTACGTGAGTGTTCATAATATTAAAGACCCTGCAGAGGGTGAATAAGAAATTGATAAAGTAGGATCTCCGGAGCTTAAAGCAAAATTAATAAAGCTTAAATCTTTTATCGGTTGACCCCAGGCAATTGGTTTTACAAAATTATATGTGTATGACATATTATTAGCTTCATAATAATTTGCCTTAATAAATTTTATTTTATCAGTATATTCAAAAACGTATGAATATAATCTCGGAGTTTTGTTCTGATCTTTTAAAATGAAACTTAAATTAAACAGCTCATTTTCACTACTATAAGTTAATTGAGGTTTGCCAGACTCGAGTAACAATACCTCGTTGATATATTCATTAAAGTATGGGTAGTCATTTAATACTGGATTACCTAACGTTGGATAGATTTGCTCCGTCGTTCGTTTTGTATAAGAATATTTAAATATTCTTGGATATATACGTATATCTTTGAAGGCGGAATCATCATTTATTGCACCCTCTTTTACTAACTGCGCATAAAATACATCATCACCAACTTTAAATCGATTACTTACTTTATCAAAGTTATTCGTATTGCAGGAGAGTAAATTAACAATAGTATTATTAGAATTTGTAAAGTCATTAGTTTTTATGTCGTACTCAATATTTTCGATAATTAAAAATGAGCTTGTTTCAATAAACATAGTGTTATAGAACATGTCAAACTCTTTGACCTTACCCGATAGCTCATTTTTAATTGTGGTTTCGTATTCACCACCGCCTACAAACTTAGTATCTAAATATGGTAAAGCTACAGTTAACTCCTTTACATTAGGTAAACTGTTTGGCTTGTTTATATTTTTAATATATATTTTTCCAAAATTTTCTTGCTTAGTAAAGAAACTCTCTGTGGCGGAAAGCACATTGTTTACTACCGTCTTCCTTAATGTCTCATCATTATAGTCTATAGATTCAAACCCCCTAGCATTATAATCAAAGGTAAGATCATCAGTGAATAGCCCACCTTCCATATTTGTAACGCCATTATCACCTGATGCTACTACGTTATAAGTAAAATCACCAGAAGCAGCTGGATGAGTACTATCACAAAGAGCTCTTACAACAGTAGAACCATTATTAAAATCTGCTATACCCGCTTCTATTAGATCTGTAAAATAGAAATCACCGGTTGAAGTAGTGTAAGAGCTTAAGTTAGTGCTAACTGCATCGTCCAAAATTTCATTATCAGAAAATTTAAAAAATGCCCCTTCTTTTACATTAGCTTCTATAGTACCTAACTGTTCTATATCCACCTGAGAAAAATTAGGAGGTTGTATTAAGGATTGATTTGGACCATAATAACGGAAAAATATATCTTTAGCAGAAGTTGTTTCAGCATCAGAACCAGCAGTAAAAAATTGTGTAAAGGAAGTGATACCGGATCGGTATGTATCAGCATATGTAGCAGTAGAACCAGAATTAACTGTACTATAGTTAAATGCAGATCCTTCACCATACAACGTATCGAAAAATTGATAACCATTTAATATCAGGTTTTTTACAACCCTATTTGGCTCCTCTTTAAAATTATTTCTATAAAAGTTATTATCTTTTAAAAGTCCAAAAATATTTCCATTTAAGTCTTTTTTACTATCATATATATAGCCATCGTCAAATAAGAATGATAGGTCAGTATTTATATCCCGGTCTATAGGTATTTCAGAACTATAGCCCATCATTGAAGTGCTATTTTTATCAGTGTTAGGTTGATTAACTGCAATACCTTTACTTTGATTATTAATTGAACGTGAAGTGTCAATTACAAAGGTAAAAATCTCATCATCGTTAGAAAATAGATTTGGATCAGGAAATATATATAATGTCTCTACCGGGTAAAATTCTCTACCGAAAAATTCTAGTCGTTCACTTTCAATAGTAACTATACTGGAGTTAGTAGGTTTAAAAAATCCTTGATCTCTTACACTTTTTATATCATTTGAAAAGACAGAAGCTACAGAAGGGTAGTCTGTATTTAAAAAATTAGCGTAAGGAGCTTCTGCTTCAAATAACTGCCCATATTCGGTTTTACCCACAGAGTTGGTAGAAAGATAGTAATAATCGGTGCCAATAAATTTTTCTGTCTGCTTTCTTTTATTATCAAATACCTCTTCTACCTCTTTTATTTCACGAAGAAAAATATTAGCGTCAGCGAAAACTTCTTCGACTAATACAGAATCATTAGTTAAAAATATATTGCTTTCAGGCAGCCCATCCGGACTATACTCTAAATAGTTTCTTCCGTATTCTTTTTCATCCGGCTCAATATTGAAATATTTTGTATACTGGTCGACATATTCAGTTAAGGAAACAGATAAATTGGTTTTAATGTCATCTATATTATATTCAAGTGCAGCTGTGTCTCTGTTAGCTAAAAAATCGACTATCAACTCATAAGCATTCTGCTTTACTCCAAAATTACTACCCTTGAGCTTTGCTCGTGTAGTTGAGAATTGCAATTTATCTCGCTTTACTTGATAATAAGATATTATACTTCTTATCTTTTTACTGTAAAACGATATAGCTACTTGAAGATCATACTTATCATTAAAATCAATTTGAGAAAGAAATTTCTTTTCAGCGTTTGTGGAATAGTTTAATGTTATATCTCTTAAAAATTCTCTATATCTTTCTATAATAATTTGCTTATTATCTACAGATTTTGATGTAGAGAGTCTATTATACCTTCTTATATATTCATTATAATAGTTTTGAAGACCTTCAGGCTCATAAAATTCCGGAACATTTTTAATAAATTCAAGAAAGGTAAACGCAACATTTCTATCTAATGCATTTTCCCTTTTGACATTAGGGTTGGTTATTGATAAATTAACCGCAGGATAACCTTGAATTATTTCGTCCATTAAACATATTTATCCTTTAAACCCGTCTTTCCTAGCTTTGAGCCGTTAACGGCTGAAAAAGAGATAGACTATCAAACAACGTGTCCCTAATCATAATATCAAATATATTATTGTCTCCCTCAAGACCAGATAACCCTGTATTATAGTCGAGAGGTATACTACCTAAACTATGTGTAGGTTCACCAGCTACGCCTGTAGGGTACGGTGTATCAATAACACCAGTTTGAGGATTACTCCAATCTACAGTATTATTTAAAACTGTATTATTACCCCCGGGTGTGTATTCATAAAAGTCGTAAAAATGCGTTGCTTCTGCAGATAGAGCACTCAAATTAGTAAATTGTGGTATACCCGATAATCCCGGTGGGTCCGGACCATATGGAATATCTGTTCCATCTAACGCTGTCTGACTAGTTACTAAAGAGTTTCTTAACACTAATGGCCAGCCCCATAATTCATTATAAGTGCTCAACCTATAGGTTATAGCTCCATTATCTCCAAATCCATTTACACCAAAAGGAAATGTACCAGGTATTTCATTTTGAACTGCAGATAAAGCTCCGGATAAGCTTAACGGTTGATATGTATTTAGTTGTGTATATGTACCACTAAATTTTTCATATGCAACAATATCTGTTCCAGCCGATATTATATACGTAAGAAAATTAATTTCATCGCCTAGATTAGTTCCATACGTTTCTTTCGTGGTCCTATTTCTGCTATCAAAATTCTGACTAAATTGATTTTCATAGCCTCTAAACTTGTTATATTGTACACTAAAAAGATTTATAAGACGTTTAATCGCCGGAGGCTGGTTGCTTTCATAAATTAAATTTTGATTACTAACCAATTTACTCATTCCATCTAAAGCATCAATTTCACATACATCTACATCTGATGTATTTTGTACAAAGTTAATAATAGATTCATATATTGTTTTACCTAGAGAATGTTCTTTACTACTTACACCACCGAATATCGACCCAATAAAATCTGTAAAGAATACATTATCATCTAATAAAAATTCTTGGAAGCGAAGATCCTTTATCATTTGCTCAAAATCAAAATCTTCATTTATTTTATATAGAGAATAATAATCTTTAGGGTAAAGCCTAAAGCTAGAACCTCCACTTAAACTATATATATCTGAACTGCGTGAATCAGTGTATACACAGTTTGAGCTTAGAGTTACATTCATAACTACAGCACTAGTCATAGCAAAGAAGCTATCGTCAAAATATAAATACCCTCTATACCAAAAGTCGGTCCCAATTGACGAAAGAGTATCACCTAGACTGTCTATTGTATAAAATTTACTATCAACAATACTACCTGGGTTAATAGCACCTGCTCCGAGTGGTAGCAAAGATGAACCATTATTAATTAATACAAATTCTGGTGTGTCGCTTGTTAGCGACTTCATAGTAAACTGATTAAAGTTTTTAGGTTTTAATATAAACGGTATATAAGTATTTTTATATTGAACAGGACTTAGTTGGAATGAGTTTATTTCTTCTCCTTCATTATCTAAACCATTAGATGTTATAGATATATGATCAGGTGATTGTAAACTCGCATTACCTACATGCGAAGACATGCTAACCGTGAAATTGTTCAAATAATCGTTATTCGAATATCCGTTCTTCCCTCTTGAATATATATTTTTTCTATCTTTATAAAAATTTAAATATACCGGTTCAGTTCCACCAGCTGGGACTGTATCTTGCTGTTCCGTTTTGAAATAAACAACCTGTGTACCGGATGTTCCAGCAACAACAGAAGAAGTGCTTGAAGTAGTCGATGTTACTAACACATCACCACTAAGCTTTACGTATAAGTTTTGTGAAGATAGAGCAATATTCTTTACTTCCACATATTCAAATGCAGTTAAGTTATGAATAAAATCTCTCTTATAGAAGGAAAAATAATTTTGAAGCTGCTTAAATTTGCTATCATTAAGATTAAAATAGTTTGGACAATTTGTATTAGATACAGAAAAATAAATACTTTGAAAATCTTGATAAAAGGGGGATTGAGAATTTATTGTTAGAGGAGTTGAATATTCACCAGCTGAAAGAGTAAGATGGTAATCCGGGTCTAAATCTAAACATGTTACGGTAAATGTATTAGTAATGTAATCTTCGATTTGTATGTCTTTGCTATCAGAAGCCAATATTGCATTATTGTTGCAATCTCTAAGAACCATTCTAACAGTATATACCCCAGGAAAATCAAAAGTATGACTGCTGCTTAATATATTATTCCCACTAACAGTATAAATTGAGGTTGCTTCTTCTATACTTCCATCTCCGTAATCAAATGTAACTTCAGTGTTGTTTAATGTTAAAGAATCATCACCGGTTTGAGTTGGTATGTTAGCAAAAAATGTAAGCGGTGTGATAGATAAATTATAAGAAGAGAGTACATGCTCTCCTCTATAATCTACTGCGCTAATAGTAGCATAATTTGTTCTTGCATTACTCATCTATGACGGTTATGTTATTACCTATAGTTTGGGTATTAATAAGATAAGGAAATTTAAAATAAGGTAAAGTAGTATCTTGGTTAACTAAATCAATATCGCTTTCAGGATATTGTGGGTTGTATGATAAAAATGATATCCCGTTGAATATAGTTCCATTGTTTTCGTTTTTAGTATAAATTCTTCTTATTCCTTCCATTGATAATAACTCCCCAGCCATGTCAGATATTTTAATTGGTTGCCCTAATGCATTATTTGCTGGTAAAAAGTATTTTCTAATTATAGCAGCTGCTTTACTTGCTAGTGTTGACTTACTAATTTTATTGTTATTTTCTCTTACAAGATATAACTTAGTATTATCAAGAATGTCGAGCGATAGATTTTCTGTATTACTTATACCTAAACCAAAAGCCATATAAATTGGATCTCGTGGCACAACATCATTTGATATCATCTTTCTATCCTGGGTAGTAGATATAATTAAATTTTTAAATGAAGTGCTTAAAAACGGAGGGTATATACCGTCGTCACTTAAAGTAAAATTAGGCACCGCAAAAACATTTACATTATTAAAGTCACAGGCATCAGCAAAATTAACCTGATTTAAAATGACTCTATTTACCTTATTTGGATCAACGCAAATATCATAAAAGTATTGAATGTATCCATTAATATACTCTTTGTTATCGACTACCTTAATACTGTTAACCACATTTGAGAGATTCTTCTTTATAAAAAATTCATAATCTTCTCCAGTTACTAATCTTAATTGCGAAGAAAAACTCTTAGATGCATTTTCTCTAATTTGATTAGTTGTTTCCTCAGTTGTTAATGTGGTGGAGTTGACAGGGTTACTAATAGATAAATTTGAACCATTATCAACATTAATAAAGGAAGTGTCGTTTTGATTGGTATACGTATCTGTGAAGATTTGTCGTTGCCTAGGTGAATCATAAACAAATATCTTGTTACCATTAATAACATTCTTACTTATAGTTCCTTTTAAATTATCTGAAAGCAAATAATTTACAGCAACTACGTCTCCCTTTTCGAGCTTTTTACCAAACGATCCATCACCAAATTTAATTTCAAAATATCCATTTTCGTTTAACCGCTTTTCAAATACTCTATCGTTAGCAGTTGATAAATATAAACTGTCAATTAGTGTATACTCATAAAATATTTCAGAAGCAGCTTCTTTTACATATACGCTTATAGTATTCTCGGATATAAAACTTGTATCCTGTGTATTGGTAATATTTTCAACAACTATAGGAAAAGATTCAAAATCGATACCTTGTGCAACATAATCTGGATATTCGTTTATTGTACCTTGGTATAATACTGCGCTATCTTCTAAGGACTTTATTTGTTGTCTCCCAGAATCTGCTGTTACATCAAACGAATAATCTTCATTAAAAGTATACTGGGTGTTGGAATCAGCTAACACATAACTATACTTTCTTAAAGTGTAATTACCTTTTGCTAAATTACCGGTTCCGGCTATAGCTGTAGCTTTTATTGGCACAATGGAAGTTTGCTTACCAGTAGGTTTATAACCTATGAGCTTCACAATCCGATTCATATTTTCATATAATGTAGCTTGATTAAAGTCTACTTCTGCTGCTGTGTTGTTTAAATAAAATAAAAGCACATGATAAGAATATGCTATAATATCTATTACGGCTGCTAAGTTACTACCTTCATAATTTTGATCAGTAAATTTTTCATTTTCGTTGAGTCTCTGTATTATGAAATTCTTTAAAGTAGTAGCATCAAATGCAACATACGCATCTTGAGGCAAATTAAAATCTAAAAATTTGTTATCGTTATTTGTTGGCATGACTAAACTATGTAATATCCTTCCTTATTTAAGCGTCCTTCTAAAGTAATGCCATAGGCATTAAGTGACGGTACATTAATTTTTAAAAATATATCAAACCTGTTTTGATCAGGTTTTGCAATAACATTCACATGTTCTAATTGTATACGAGGTTCCATGGCCGGTAAACGTCGCGAAATATCATGTCGTATCAATTCTTCCCGTCTTTTACTAACTTGTTCGAATACATGCCGTCTCATATCTATACCAAACTCTGGATTGAGTATTTTTTGACCTGGAGCTGTTAAAAATATATTTATTATGCTATTTTGTACAGCTTTTAAATCAAATAATGGTTTGAGATCTCTAAGTTGTTGACCTTTTTGTAGTTGTTCATTATAATAAACATCCATTTCTAAATCTAATAAAAGATCCTTATAGAGGTATTGTTGCTCCAAACTAGCATTTTCTAATTTACCGTATGAAAGCTCTGGTATCTTAATTAATGGCATTATTAATATTTAATACCTCAGTGGTAAATCGAGATCAAGGAACTATAATATAATTATAGTATGCGTGTTAAAGGTAAAGTCGATGTTGATGTAGAGATAACCTCTCAAGAGCTAGTATCAGCTCTCAAAGCAGAAGTCTATTCGAGATTACAGCTTCCCAACCCAAGACAAGGACGAGTGTATGTTAAAGATGATAAATGGGTAATCGAAAAATCTGTGCACACAACGCATGCTTTCGAAATTGAAGAAGATCTAGGTCTTGCTATAGAAGACGATATTGAAGTGTTTACAGCATTTCATACTTTAGCTGAATATCTTAGAGATTAAGTTACACGATACTGTGTGATTCTTTGCAAGTTGGCATAAATAATAATATGGCTGAAAAAAAGTTTGTTAGTTTACATGAATCATATATGAAAAGGTATGAGCGTGGAGGTTTCCTCGTTGGTGACGTTTTTAAATTCCATGATGATTATAAGTCAAAGGATTGCTATAAAGCTATTGGAGCTAAAACTAAACAAGCAATTGACCAGCTTATCGATTCCGGCCTTCATATTAGAGTTATTAACATTAAAGATACAGATCCAGCTCGCTACCCAGCCAATTCACAAACCGCTTCACTTAACGTTGTTTTAGATTTAGCGCTTGATACAGGTGGTGGCAGATATTCCAATTTTGTATCAGTACCTGGTGATTTAGGAGAGACCGTTTTATATGCTCCTAATCTTCTACCGATTCCTGATGCAATGAGAAGAAAGGATAGAGTAACTATTAAACCAGAAGAAGCTGAAGAAACTAAAGCTCCTCAAGCTGTGGATAATCCAGAAAGAGCTCTTCCAACACAAAATACTGAGATTCCTTGTGAACCAGCTACACCTTCGATGAAGGCAACATCATATACTCAGCAGTATTTAGGTGATTTAACTAAAGGGCCTAGCGCATATTAGACGTCAATTACTTCTTCGTGTTTATCAACGAGTGCGTCCATTATATCTTCACGAGATAAGAGAACCTTTGTTTGGTTATCAACAATATTCAATCTCTCTTTACTCTCAACGTCTATCTTTTTAACTTCTAACTGAGTTTCGTTTCTTTCTTTAGCTACATGTAGCTTGTTTAAAGTTTCAATAGCAGACGATGACGCTTTAATTAATTCAGCTAGAGCAGCAACATCTCTATTTTCCGGAGCTGACGAAATATAATCATTAACGTTATCGACGATACTAAGAGATTTTTTAATTAACTTACCGGAATTTTGAATAAGAAAATCCTCTAAATCTTCTTTATTAAGAAGACTTTCTTCTATGGGCTTTGCTGCAACTTTATTATTTTGCTTTAATTGAGTAATAATATCATTAACAGCATCATCTAGTTCTTCAGCCATACGTATATTTATTCTCGACTTGAATATTTTACAACATATCTTATCATACATGTATGACTACGGTTAAAATACAATTTAAAAAGACAAATGATAAGGCTGTCATTCCTTCGAAAAATCATAATACTGATACTGGTATGGACGTAACATCAGTTGAAGATAAACTAATTCCCGCGCGTGGGTCAGCAGTAGTAGATGTAGGACTAAAATTTGCTTTTATTGATCATGATTTTTGGGTAAAGGTTGAAGGTCGCTCTGGTTTAGGCTTTAAACATGGCATTATACCACATCCTGGTATTATTGATCAAGGATATAGAGGTGATGCTGGTATTAAACTGTATAATAATACAGATAACGATTATAACGTTAAAGCGGGAGATCGCATTGCTCAGTTTGTTGTATATAAAAACTACAATGTAGATGTTTCAGAAGGAACTATCGTACAATCTAAGAGAGGCGAAAAAGGCTTTGGTTCCTCTGGTAAGTAATTATGATTGATTTTGATAAGATTTGGGTTGAAAAATATCGCCCTGCTAAGCTTGATGATATTATCTTAGATGACCGTACCCGTAATATAGTTAAAGAGTTTAAAGATGAAATACCTAATCTTCTCTTTGTTGGTAATCCTGGTACTGGTAAAACCACACTTGCTAGAGTCATCGTTAATGATATTCTTGGGTGTAATTACCTTTATATTAACGCTTCTGATGAATCTGGTATTGATACTATTCGACATAACATTACTAATTTTGCACAGACTAAGTCTTTTGATGGTAATGTTAAGGTAGTAATATTAGATGAAGCTGACGGGCTAACGCCTCAGGCACAAGCTGCTTTGCGCAACACTATGGAGACGTTTGCTAAGTACTGTAGGTTTATCCTTACAGCTAACTATAAGCATAAAATTATTCCCGCCTTGCAATCGAGGTGTCAGGCTTTAGATATTAAGCCTGTAGTAGAGCTAGCTGTAAAGCGTTGCTATTATATTCTTAAAAATGAAAATGTTAAAGTATCTGACGAACAAAAGGTCAAATTTATCCAACTCGTTAAGCGTCACTTCCCCGATTTACGGAAAGCGATCAACGAGCTTCAAAAGAATGTTATTGATTCAGAGCTGTGTATTGCTAACATTAATAGCGATAACGAGCTTCTCGAGACCATCTACAAAAAAGTAGCTAGTAAAAAGACGCTAGAAGCTAGAAAGTATCTAATAGAAAACGAAGATAGATTTCAAGGTGATTACGATACCTTGTTAGCTAACTTTCTTAACTTCATTTATAATTCGAATTTAGACGATAGTAAAAAGAAAGCTTTTGTTGCTACTATTGCAGATCATCTCTATAAGAGCGCGTTTGTAGTTGATAAAGAGATTAACGCATTCGCGTGTTTAGTAAATTTAGAAAATGCCTTACATTAAACCAGAACATAGAAAAGAAGTTGAGGACGCGCTTGAGGGTGTGGGGTTAAATTTCGTCCCTAAAGATGCTGGTCAATTAAACTACGTAATTACTGTATTAATTGATAATTATATTAGAGCATACGGTAAAAATTACGCTAATTTAAATACGATAATAGGAGCATTAGAATGCTGTAAGCAAGAGTACTATAGAACAATAGTAGGCCCGTATGAAGATATGAAAATCGATGAGAATGGAGATGTTTAGAGATTTTCCTCTGGCAATAGCATTGGTTCTGACTTTGGTTCATCACCACTACCTAGTTGTCCTTGTACAGAATAAAGCTTGAATACATTTTCACCTTCATTGTTTGTCGTTCTAAACCTAAAGTCTCTTCTCAAGATAGAGTCAAACGGTTGACCAAACATATCAGCGTCTACTGTAGTTTCTTGTAGCTTTAATATCTCTTGACCCACACCATCTGACTTACCGGTTTTTGTTTTTGTATCTTCAAACTTTTGAAGCATAAAATCAAAATTCCGGCCTATAGATTCATTTACAGATTCTGCCTTGTTAATTTTCTTATTAAAATAATTTACACCTCTATTAAACAAAAATATCTGATACGGTTTTTCGCCTAAGAATTCTTCTATTGATTTATTAATGCTCTCGACTGCATCTTTTACAAGATCAATTTTTTCTCTATCCTTAACCATATGGTTACCATGTGCTGGATTTAATTTACTTCGGCCCTTTTCAGCCTCCTGTTCTACTCGAAGTTCATTTTCCTTATCAATACCACCGTCGCCCCATAATACTGTATTATCAGTATATACGGCTGATCCAATATTAGAATTAAATATACCTTGCGCGCCTCCCTTACCTGCTTGCAATAACTTTACGAGTATTGAAGGAGATTTACCTAATGTTACACCTGGTAGATCAGCAGCAACACCAGCAAAAACCGGAGTGGAAGAATTTGCACTATCTGCCGGGCTAGCGTTTATACCCATTACATCTGGAGCAGCATTGAATACATCCGGAAGCCGCTGAACAGCTCGTAAGTTTTCTAACGTTTGTGCGTAAGGCCCTCTTAATAAACAATCTACGTAGTATAATACTGAATATACATCTAAAACTTTTTCCTTTGCCTTTCCCCTTTCTTCACCTGTAGGCGATGCTTTATCGAGATCTTCAATAAATTTAAGCAACCGATCATAACCTAAGGAAAATACTTTTTTAAATTCTCCCATTATCTGTAAGTCAATATCCTTGATCCGAGTACCTTCAAAGACCCCGCCTGGCGCGTCGCTGCGGGCCTCCTCGGCAAAGGGTACATCCTCAATATCTCCAAATTCCTTTTTAAACTGATCCTGTGTTCGGACCAGCGCTCTTAAAATTTCAACCTTTTTAGTAAATTCAGCCATTTTATTTTATCCTCCATGTTGTCCTACATAAGATGACCCACCTGAATCCTTTGGCGCCGGCGACCCTGGACCTATATGAGGTTTAATGCATTGCAATATATTTTTATAACCGTCGACTTTTGCAGTAGTAAATTCATGTCTAACTTTAGTGACAAACCACGTACCTAAGAGTTTACTATCACTTCTATGATCAGTTCCATCTTTCTCTTTTTGCGGTCTACTAGCAGCTATATCAATCCCTGTTCCGGGCTCTCTACTGACATTGCCTAGAGTATCAAAGTTAAGCTGTAGGTTAAAAAATGTCATATTAGTAGTTAATTCAGCTTCTGCTATTTTGCTACTTTTATTATCTCCTCCTGTAAAGGGAAATCCAATAGGGCGAAAAACTTTTGTTGTCTTTATATCATTTAATACTAACCATGGTTGAGCCGGCCCGCTCGTGTATTTAAATACATCTACAAAATATTTTTTCCACTCCTTTTTAATATCTTTAATCCTTAATAGTTTTATCTTATGCTCGCCTAAAATAGGATCGTAGTCCGAAACAAGCATGTTATTAAGATATGCATTCGTATATGTCAGCATAGGTGTTGATAAATCAGTATTTTGTAGCGGTGCATTATATACATTCATTGCAGTTTTACCCGGCGCAGTTGCCGGGTTATTTGGGTTAGATTGTATCTGCTTTACTAGATCATTTGCCATAAACAACTCTTGCGGCGTCTTAGCGGCATCTTTTATATAATCTGAAAGTGGGCGATATAGAAACGCGTCACACGTTCTACACCAATTTAAAAATAGCTTTACATATGTTTCTCCGACCGTTTTGTAATTTAATTTAAGCAGGTATAATATTAAATCAGAATATCTAAAAGTATCCGGTGGTAATATATGTTCAGGTAATATATCGACCACCATCTCCCCATCTTCCCAATTTTCACCATCACCCATTGGTATACT
>TARA_R110002012_G_scaffold54098_1_pt1 | contig 27394 bp, 43 predicted proteins | sample TARA_R110002012 | Tara Oceans TARA_R110002012 (sample SAMEA4396515) | marine metagenome | biome: Westerlies Biome; feature: [DCM] deep chlorophyll maximum layer (ENVO:01000326); material: water (ENVO:00002006), including particulate matter (ENVO:01000060) such as... | depth 40 m | reverse complement strand
TGCGGCAGGTACTACAGGCAGCGCTGGCATCACGTTCACGCTCGGCTCGGGCGAAGCACTGCAGGACGATTTTGAAGGTGGGTCGCGGCTGCGGTATTCGGACTTTTGGCCAACGATGATACTGCCCAACAGCGGTGTGGGCTCGGCATTGCTTACGCATGACCATCGCATATCGTACACGCTCGACCTGAATCTCGTATACGTCATCCCGCGAAGAATGCCCGAAGCTCAGCAGCCGACCGACCGAATCACAGGCGGCGATCCAGACGATCAAGGCGAAGATACCGCCAGTGCTGCGGGGTAGGCTGTGGCTTGGTCCAATAGATTCCGACGCGCACTACGCAGACGGGCAGCAGAAAGGGGCGGTCGCAACGAAGTATACGCACCCAAGTTCCGGCTGCTTATGGGTACGGCTGCGGTGACTCATGGCCATGAGCAGGTTGGTGCTTGGGAAACAGCCTACGGTGGTGGCGGTGCTCGGGTATTGGAGTTGTCAACTCATTCATACTCGTCATCTATCGAGCCAAACGCTGACTATCATTTCATCGGCACCTGGAATAGAAACGAGAACACGGCGTACTACAAGTACATGGTCGGATTGACGGGCAAAATCTCGACCGGTGCAGCACGATTGCAGCCGCGTACATTTATTTACAATGGCGCAACGTTGACCGTCGATGTCACCCGAGAAGCAGCAAGCGCTATCTCGACTTTGCCGGTCGGCTGCCTGACCAAGCTGCAGATGTCATTGATGGATACTGATGGTGAGTACACGAACTTCGAAACCATCCATATCGGGCAGTTCCGGCAGTTGAAATACAGCGGCACCTCGTACACGATCAACATGCTTGACGCATTAGAAGCTACGGGCACACGCATCACAGACAATGAGATGCTGTTCGCTGCACCAGCAGTGGGCAGATCCGGGTGGTATGCATGGTTTGCTACGCTTGGCAAGCGGCCCGAAACGCTATTTCTGGAGCTAAAAGCAACAGTGGTGGCCAGCTCGATTATAGCAACGCTGAAAGCTGGCTACTCGAATGCGGTAGGGATGCGTTTTGCGCAAACCTACAAAGACAAATGGTATTCATACCCATCGGGTGACACCGACTATCAGCTTGGCAGCGCCACTGTAGATGGCATTGCAGAGCACAACCAATGGGCGCTGATTAAAAACACAAGCGGCAACATCGGCGGACTGTACTACACAGCTATGGTATCGGCTACAGTTGATGGTTTGGCTCGCGGCAGGTTGACCGGTGTGGACGTTACATCGACCCGTGAGCTGCCGGGCATCAATAACATCACAGAAACGACTGGCGGATATGGTGCAGATTCCGAAGTCAACACGGTATGCGTGCTCAACGGTACACCGGTCACCGAGATTGTCAACACGTTGTACTGCCGAGGCTATGCACCTGACATGGTTGCTGGGCTCTTTGGCGGCAGAATCGCCCCACTAACAACAACGTGGTCGGATTCAGCAGTCGACTGGGACGATATTGATACGTACCGCGACCTTTTTGAGACAGTATACGTGCAGCAGACCAGCGTTTTAGCACCCGATAAGACGTGTTTTGTGCATGTAGTCCAAAAGGAAGTGACGAACGGCTACCAGTACATCAGAAAGCTGGTCGGAAAGTGGGGCGTGTTCCCACGGTTCAAAGAGAATGCCTACACGGTCGGCATGGTTCTGCCGGATGTCTACGAGAACGGAGCGGGCAAAGTCAATCAGAATCACTTTGCTGCTGAACGTACAGTTATTCGAGAAGATGACATCCAATCGCTGCAGTGGAATATGCGAGACGATCAAGTCAAGGGGCTGTACGTCGATTGGTCACCGGTATCGACAGACAACGATGATGGGGCATCGGGTTTTGACGCCCATCTTGGCGTAGTGACGGAATGGCGCAAAGGCGACAGCCTGGTGATACCTTCGTTAGAAGTGAATACCACAGAAGTAGCGGCTGGCTGGGATGCGCATGGCGAAGACTACAGCCACTTCTTCAAAAATGTGGTTTTCCCTGAGTGGTATGCATCAGCGCGCATGGCATGCACGTTGCGGCTGCGCGGTTTTCGCTTCGCTCATTTGGCACCAGGCGACTACGTGCATGTCAACATACCAAAAGGGCACTCGCCAGATATGGCGCCAGGGTATGGACCGTACGACGAATCAGGCAAAAGCATGATCGACACGATGCGGCTTGAGACGACCCATGGCGGTGTAGTGGCATCTGCATACGGATCGTTCATTGAAGACTTGCACGACAGCCAGTTAGTGCCGTGGTTTGTTACATCTGTACAGGTTGACTGGACTGGCGCACTTGTCACCGTCAGCCTATCAAAACCGTTCCGCGAGACGCAGCGGTGGGCTCAGCAATGGAACGATGACAGTTGGGGCATCACTGCTGTATCGACCAACCAAGACATGTCAGATGCGATGGGTCAGCCCGTACATGATATAACAGAGACATCAATACCCGAAGATGCCGACGAATAGGAGCAGCCATGGCTATGACCGAAGTGACTTTTACACGCAACCAGTGCCCTGACGTCAAGCGTATTCAGCTTGATACGTCGGATGCTGACGCAGCCACCCAGGTAAACATCCCGCACTTTGTTGGCAAGGTCACGATTCGACCAGAAGGCGGTAAGATTCGTATGGCGTTGGCTACATCGTCTGACGACATCCATACGGACTACATCAAACTGAGCGGTGATACGCCGAGCGAGTTTAACTGGGGCGGTGGTAAAGGTGTCGACGGCGATCCAGTCGAAGCGCTGTACCTTGCGAATAGAGCAGGAGCCAACAGCACCTATGTTTCGGTATTCATCGAAGGCGGTGACTGATGAAGGGTTCACCGAATCAAGTTGTCACAGACATCACGAATGCAGTAGCCGATCGCGTTCTCACGGTTGGAACTGTTACCGACGAGCAGCAAGATTTAAATGCTGAGGCCAACCTGACCTTCGATGGTTCGACGTTGACCGTTGCGGGCAACTTGACTGTGACGGGCACCACGACCACGGTATCCACAACCAACACGGTGATAAGTGACAAGCTCATTGAGCTGGCAAATGGTACCAGCGGTACCCCATCGGGCGATGCGGGTATTGTTGTGGAGCGTGGTTCAAGCGCCAACGCCGGTATCGTGTGGGATGAAAGCGGCGACACGTGGGTTGCTTGCACAACGTCTGCAACAGGGGCGAGCACGGGCGACCTGACACTGACAGATGCCGATTTCAAGGCGGCCTCGCTTGATGTCAGTGGAGACATTGACGTTGATGGAACTGCCAATCTTGATGCAGTGGACATTGATGGTGCGGTGCAGATTGATTCGACTGTTACCGTGGGAGCAAATGACCAAGGCTATGACGTCATTTTTTATGGTGACGCAGCATCGGCCAACCTCACGTGGGATACCTCCGAAGATGACCTGATTCTGAATGGCGCTGCTCGCATCGTGATCCCTGATGGGCAGCTTGTGCTTGGCTCAACAGCGGTAACCAGCACAGCCGCAGAGCTAAACCTGCTTGATGGTGTATCGGGTCTAGTGCAGGCGGACTTCACCAAGCTCGCAGCAGTTGACGCATCGGCAGCAGAGCTGAACGTTCTTGATGGTATCGCGTCACTTGACACTGACCTTGCCAGCGTATCGGGCAGCGATGACACCCTGGCAAGCGCAAAGGCTATCAAGTCGTACGTCGACGCTCAGGTAACGGCACAAGACTTGGACGCCACCACAGACAGCGGCACTATCGCGATTGACCTGGACAGCGAGACACTGACGGTGGCAGGTGGCGAAGGCATCGACACCAGTGCTACCGGGAACACCATCACGATTGCGTGCGAAGAGTCGAGCGCAAGCAACAAGGGTGCAGTCATTGTTTCAGGTGGAACTGGGGCCACGGTTTCATATAGTAGCGGCACAGCCACAGTGGCCGTCGATGCAGCGCAAACGCAAATCACCTCGGTTGGCACAATCGGAACAGGCACCTGGCAGGGTACTGCCATTGCTTCGGCGTATCTCGACAGCGACACGGCCCACCTTTCTGGTACGCAGACGTTCACCGGAGCCAAGACGTTCACTGCAGCGGTCACCGTTGGCGCCAATGATGCTGGCCACGATGTCATCCTGTACGGTGACACAGCAAGCGCGAACGTGACATTCGATGCATCTGCTGATGACCTTATTTTTAACGGTGCAGCAGCCTGCGTGATTCCCGAAGGGCAGCTTGTGCTTGGCTCGACAGCCATGACAGCGACGGCTGCTGAGTTAAATCTGCTCGACAACGTGAGTGGCTTGGTGCAGGCAGACTTCACCAAGCTGGCAGCCATTGACGCGACAGAAGCTGAGATTGATATGCTTGACGGCATGCCACGCGGCAACATTATCTATGGCAACCCCAGCGCAGCGACGGCCCGACTTGCGCCGGGTGGAGCTAACCAAGTGCTCACCAGCGACGGGACAGACATCTCATGGCAAGATGCTGCAGGCGGCTCGGCTGCTGATGACTCGAACACCATCCTGCACATGCAGGTATTCGCATAGGATTTAATCATGGCCACTATCTCACGTATCAAGCTCAGCGGTTCTACCGATGGGCGGGGCATTGTTGTCGCCTCCAACAGTTCGGCAGGCACTACCATCCATACCGGTGCAGCGGTTGCTGCGGACTATGAAGAAATCTGGCTGTGGGCGTCGAACTTCAACACGTCCGCAGAGGTGCTGACGCTTGAATGGGGCGGAACAACCGAGGCAGGCGACCACTTCAAGACCACGCTACAGCCGAACGAAACCGTGCTGGTGGCACCTGGCTGGATTATCAAGGGCAACGCATCGACGGCACTGATTGTCAAAGCGTTCAGCACGACGGCAAACAAGGTCAACATCGTGGGGCACGTCAACCTCATTGACGCGGCGTAACCATGCCACGCACACGAATCCCTGGACGGGTAGACTACAAGTCAACCGGAGTGAACACACCGCCAAACCTGGGCTGGAAGCGGTTCGACCTTGCTAATGCAATGATTTCGGACCCAGAAAACCAAACTGCCAGCCTGGTCGATGACGGTACCAAGCTGATTTGGACATCGAACAGTTCAATAGACATCTCAGGCGATGAGCAGTACCCGAACCATGGTGCGTGTTTTATCCACCCCGTTCGGGATGCTAATGGGCGTGGTCTGACCTGGTCAGATGCGTGGGACATTAAGTTCCTGATTGAAACCAAAGAAGGCACGCCAGCCGACTTGCAGGACACGTTCATTTACTATGGCTTCGGTATTGGCGAGGGTTTTTCCAGCGACATCTCGGCCAACAAATGTCTGGGCATGGTGCGGCATTGGTACAACCACAGCTCCGGATCGAACTATGTCCGACGCCGATTTTTTGGCATGAACTCGCATTCCGAGTTTACCCACAACAACCAAACGTGGAACGTGTTGGGGCACTTCGAACGCGGCCCACGTTACGCGGGCAATGGCGCGAGCTTCCTTGTGCGTGAGATTTCGTATGACCCATCAGACCCAGATGGGACAGGCGACACGTCTTTCACAGGGATGAACCACAACACGCAGAAAATCACGTCAACCGGGCAGGCGTACATGTTCCTGACAGTCGGCGTTTCGGCTACTATCAGCAGCGCGGTCGCTGCAGATTTCAACATCTACTACCAAGTCTCGGGCGGCTTGCCGTTCGTGCCTTGAGGTTAACATGACGCAAGATGAACTTAACGCCGATGAGTTAACCAGCGCCCAGTTGTTAGGCGTGCTGTTTTCGTCAGGCGATACAGGCGAAGTGGAGAAGGTGCAGGTGCATCTTGAAATCCGTAAGGAGCAGTGGGACCAAGCGCTTGCCGACAGTGGGCAGGCCAAGGTGCTGGTCGATTGGATAGAAAGCAAGCGCGTCGGATGACGCCAGGAGTAAGACATGATGCAAAAGCTCAAATCACGCAAGTTCATTTTGGCCCTACTGGGCGCGGTCCTCCCAATCGTGGGGGCCTACTTCTCCGGCGACATCGCCATCGGCGAGGCGCTGCAACTCAGTGCGGCGGTTGTGGTGTCGTACATCTTTGGCCAGGGCTACGTTGACGCCAAGGCGGTAGAAGCCAGCAAATGATTGTAGATGTCATCATCCAGGCGCTAGCGCTTGTTGGCGCTTTGGTGATGATGTTCTTCCTTATAAAGAGCAACGCAGAAACGCCCACGGATGGCCCTCTGCTGCGTTCAAATAAGCCCGACAGGGATAGTCTCCTGAAGCGCCACAAGAAGCGCCAGAAGGCGGTTGACGAGGCTGTAGCGGGCGATGACCCGATAGGTGACTTGACCGACATTGGTAACGAGCGGCGCTGAGATGCTGTTGTTGTTGCTGATGGTAGGCTCGGTCGCCGCTGGTGGCCTACCAGAAAAGCCGACGATGCTGGAAACGGTGCCGGGTGAGTGCATTGCGGCGATCCCTATCAGGCAGGGTGCTCAGTTCCCCGACGCGCTCCTGATGCCGGATGCGCTTGCCCGGTGCTCAGCAGTTGCCGAAGTTCCGTCAAGGTATGCGTACCTGCTCAAGATGGAAGACTATGCCAACACCGTTGCTGAGCTGTACGAAATCGATACGAACAAACTGGAAACAGAGCGGGACCACTATCGACGGCTTGCAAAAACGCCTATACAACGACAGCCGTGGTTCGTTGCCACAGCGACCGCAGCCCTTGTCACGGGTGTGCTGGTGGCCTATTCTTATGGCACTGAAAGCGAGTAAGGCATGACAGACACCAAGAAAGCGCAAGCACTATTCGATACTCGCATGCTCATCTGGGTTGTGACCATGGTGTTTTTTGCCGGTGGCGGATGGGTCACAATGGACTCGCTCGGGCAGCGGGTAACGAAGCTCGAAGATAAGCAGGACCAGGTATCGAATGACCTGCGGGCAATGATGGCCAACCAGGCAGCAATCTGCCAGGCAACTGGTGCAACCTGTGAACGGTGACAGGCTGCTTCAGTACGTTGACAGCCAAGGCTATGCGGTATTCGAGAACGGGCTGTACAACCTCAACATAATCGGCATTCGGACACCGGACGACAACGCCAATACGTTCAATGACAGGCTCTGCGTAGTGTATCGAGACGAGTGGGGATGGCTGACTCGCTCATGGGCTATCACCACCGACCCTGGCATGTACTGGCGCGAGAACCCCGGCAACGTAGATGGCACGGCTATTCTGGTGCCTGGTCAGTACCGAGGCGCGTACAAAATCGGGAAGCATCGAGGCAAGTACCCAGCGCTGGTGCAGACGGGTGCCGCTGTGCAGGTGTGGCGGGACGACAACCGCGATGCAGTGCTAGACCAGGGCAAAGCGCGAGACGGCTACTTCGGCATCAATATCCATAGGGCAAGTAAGCGAGGCAGCGAGACTGTGGATAAGTGGAGTGCAGGGTGCCAGGTGTTCGGGGATCCGGATGACTACGAGTGCTTCATGGACATAGTCGATCGGGCTGCAGAGATATGGGGCCCACGATTCACGTACACGCTTATTGATAACCCAGGGTTCTAATGGAACAGGAGATGCTGACCGATACCACCAGCAGCGTAGTGACGACGCTACTGGAGTACGGTGCTTTGGGCGTGTTCTGTACCTACCTTGTGGTAAGCAACTGGATGGCACAGAAGCGGCTTGATCGTTTGCTAGGCAAGTCGGAAGCACTGGCAGGGAACATTGCAGAACAGCTTGCAACCCACGGCACGAAGCTCGATCAGCTCATCCAAAGCAAAGCCGAGGACCGACTTAAGAAAGATTTGGCGGCAATGATTGAGGCAAAAGACTAAAAAAACAAACTTTTTTTGGTCGAGTGAAAACCAGGGTACAAGGTACATAATGGGTAAAGTGCGTCACCTGTTGGTGTAGTTATTTTGTAGTCAGGGGGTTTACACTCTGGATACAGGGGACTAATCTACTCTTACCAACAGGGAGAAAGCATGACAGACCGCAACATCAACCACCGAAGCCTCGTACCAACAGCAGCGGAACTTGAACAGGCAACCACACTGCGCAAACTGGCAGCTCGATTGAACGCGGTTGTCGCCTACATGGACGAACAACACGCTAAAAAATCAGAAGGGCTTTTGCAACACGAGCCAGAAAGCAGAGCTGACCTGCCAGTCGTGATGGAAGTTATGCAAAACCGCACAGCGACCGGTCGACTTCGTGACGACGCTTATATCCCCGTAAAAAATGCACGCTCGGACATGCACGGCATTGGCGATCATCGTTTCACCGTTCTAGAGGCTGTGCGACCTACAAACTGGTAGTGAACTTTTAAACCAACCAGGCCCCTTCGGGGGCCGAAGGAAGACAACCATGACAACCGCAACCGAAACAACCGCCAACACCACAGCACGCCCTGGCGTGGACCGCTGCCCCATCTGCGGCTGCATGCATTGGAAGCGCGACGCATGCGCCAACTGCGGCGAACCTTCGCACAGCTGGCAGACTCTGCACGCTAGGAATGAAAACCAAGGCCAAGCCCTTCGCGTAATGGAAATTGCAGCGATCAAGGTCGCGGCAACCAAAGACTCAAGCGCGAAGCTGTGCCATAGGGATGCAGTAAGCTGTTTCGCGCGCGGTGACTTTTACCACGCACGAATGCGAGCGCTGGACAGCCTTGCTCATTCAGTCGGTATCTGCCATCGCTCCTACATCAAAGCATTGAACAGCTAACCAACCAGGCCCCCGAAGGCGGGCCGAAGGAAGACAACCATGGCACGATCAACTTTTATGTCACGCTTTCAAGCCCTCGCTGATGGCGTTTTCAAGGCGATGGGCAGCGACGTTACCCCCACCGTCCGCAAAGGCGGATACACCCGCAGCTACTACAAGCGAGCCAAGACCAACGAGTGGCACATCAACCTTGACGCCAGCCGCGACCTAAACCTGATCGCATCGGTCATCTGCGCTATCGCCAAGACCCAAGGGTGCAAGGCGGGATGGGAAGTGCGCCACATCGGCTTTGACCGCGCCGACCTAATCATCACGGTCAAGCCAGGGCAGGCGTGGGTAGCGGCCCCCAAGGTCAGCGAGTGCCTTCAAGAAGTCGATAACCTCAACTATGGTGCCCTTGCCGGTTTTCATGGCAACACGCACTCCGACCTTCAGCTCTTTGGCGGCCAGGGCCTTTCTACCGAGGACGAGCAGCGTGTCTGCACCCTGGTCAATCTTTAAACCAACCAGGCCCCTTCGGGGGCCGCAGGGAGACAACCATGACAACAAATGACCACGTATGGCACCTAACGGTGCAAGCTATCGTAGTAAGCCCAGATGACCCGTCGCTTGGATGCATAGAGCTGACGTATCGTGCTGACTACCTCACTATGCTTGATGTCAAGGCGGAGCGCATGACCACTGAAACGACAGACGAGGGCAAGGCTGTAGCAATAGCAGCGCTGCAGCATGTCGCAGAGATTTGTCTACGCAATGATGACGGCTCTGTGACGCTTGGCACACAAGACATCAAGAACATCGAAGCGGCGATCACGTTCGCAAACAATCACCCGAGGCAAGCATGAGCAGACCAATCGACCCACCACAAGAAATGCCACCTATGTTCCGTGACGCACGCCATGCAGTTGAGTGGATGGAAGCGCAGGAGCAAGAACGCATCGACGAAGCAGAGGAAGCAGAGGAAGCAGAGGAAGCAGAGGAAGCAGAGGAAGACGAAGAGGAAGACGAGCCAATGACGTATGAGGATTGGCGGGAAATGCATGACATAGGACGTGACAGATGAGCAACCCACTACAAACAGGCTGCCTGTATGGCATCGACGAAGACACCCGACAAGACCAGCTTAGACGGCTACGGATGACAGCGAGCGAAGCGTGGCTTGACCATATCAGTGGCGAGGGCTTGGATTATCTGAGCATGGATCAGACAGCGAAGCGGAGATACGCAAAACGCCGGCAAGCATTCATGGACCAATACAACGGTGGATCGGGCATTGATACGTCGGGATGGCTCAAGAATGAGAAGGCGCTGCATGAATCGTACAGTGAGTGGGTCAAGCGAGACATGGAGCGCGAACGCCATTTAGAGGCAACCATCGTATCCCTGCAAGGTCAAGTTGAGTCTCTGCTGCTGGATTATCGCCAGCTTTTTATGAGGGCGGCCAAGCTGGAAGCGGAACTCAAGCAGCTACGTGGGGAGCAGTAAGATGACGCGCGAAACACTCCAAGAGCTTGCACTGTGCTGCCTGGTGATGGGTTCGATTTGCCTACTGATGGCGGTGTAGACAAGCTGTAGACAGAAAAACAACACAAGGGGTTTACATGTATACTTAAAGTGACTATACTGATAGAGTCAAGGAGGACAACATGACACAGTTCGAAATCGACTTCATTGCAGCGGTTGTACCAGGCCCACCAGGGCGAGATGTACCAGGCTGGGATTTCGTATCGGTAAATGCACCTGATTCGGTGATTCAAGAAACCTACGAAAAGCAGTTCGGTCGGAAGCCACCCCATTGGTATCCTCGCGATCTAATGGTTGATGCGATTGCTGCTTTGAACAGCCGCTACATCAAGGTGGACTATGCATAAACAACGAACAGGCCCCCATTCGGGGGCCGCAGGGAGACAACAATGCCGACACTAAAACCGCCGCAGACTGTATCCGTGTTGCTGGAGCGTACCGTGTACGTAGAGGTGCACGTCGAGGTGCAGCCAGGCTACCGCGCAACCTGGTGGGAGCCAGGGCTTGAAGACGAGGCGAACGTCGTGGGACATCACATCGACGTTGACTATGACTCGAAGGAATGGCTTGAGCTTACGCCTGAAGAAACGAAGCGAGCTGTAGTGGCTGCACTCAAGGAGCCACTGCCGTGTGAGACTGCGGACGAGTACGAGAGTGCGGATCTGTTTTGAACCCATCACCACAGGAAGATGACATGACACAAGATGAACTGTTCACCATCTGGAGACAAGAGGTACTGCCGCACATTGTGCAGGTATACGAAGCCGATGGCGTGGCCGACAAGCCCGCTCGCCGCGAATCATTCAACAACATGATCGACGCATTCGCCAAGAATGGAGTCATCACGAATGAACAGGCGTTCGACATCGAGCACCCAGATAAACTCGAAACCACAACACCGATCGCTGACCCGTACAGCAGTCGATAGGAGCAACGCATGCAAAACAATCTGTTTGACTACCGCCCGATCGACTACAAACGTGTCGAGGGTAAAACGACTCAGGAGCGGTTTGATAGCTTCGATGCCTTAAACCCTCATGTCTACCAGGCATTGGTGCGGATGGCGCTCAAGATGCGACGCACGGGTCGCAAGCACTATGGTATGCGGGCATTGCTAGAGGTGCTTCGGTGGCAATGGGCCATCCAGACTCAGGGCGAGGACCTGAAGCTGAACAACAACTACACCCCGTACTACGCCCGCAAGCTGATGAGGAACCATACCGAGCTTGCTGGGTTCTTTAAGTTGCGGCAAATCAACCGATAAACAACCAATGCCCAACAGAATGGGTTACACAGTCCACAGGAGGACAACATGACAGAAAGCAAATGCAGAATGGTCGAGCCACCGGTAGTGTATGACGACAAGCTCAGCAGGCCATCGGGCGCTACAGGGTTCACGACATCATGGTGCGAGCGCTTCGAGTGGGAGCCAGGCAACGGCACCAAGTACGAGCTGTTCTATGGTCGCCGCACCATCGGTGGTGAACGGTCAGAAGATGAGCAACCAGAAGACAACAACACGGACTACATCTTGATGTTCTTGTGCCCATTCACCGTGCGATGGAGGGCGATGAGCGGCAAGACAGAGTGGTACATCAGCTACCGCGATGTCATTGAGCACCTGGGTGTCAACGAGGTCAATGCCGTTGGCATTCTGATGTTCATGGAACGGTTCGGGCACTATGTCGGATACCCACAACCACAACCAGTGCAATGACCGATCACGACACGTACGATCTGGCGTATGGACCTAGACGGCCAAGGGTACATCGGGGCCGGTTCGTAACTGTACCGGAGTGGCAGCGGCAGACGTGGCAAGAGCGTCGTTGCAAGCAAGTTCTTCACGAGGCGCGATGGAGGCGCTATCGCCGCATACATCCGCAAGAATGGATGCACATCAAACAACCAGTCCAATAACAGGAGGACAATATGCCAACAGCAAAGAAGAAAACACTACACGAAGCGCTGCTTGATGCCCAACAGGACATCGGTAGCATTGACAAGGACAAGCGCAACACGTTTGCCAACTACGACTACGTTTCAGCAGAGCGCATGATAGCGACAACGCGGGCAGTATTCGCGAAGCACGGCATCACGTTCACGGCTGGCAATGTCGAGCTTGTACCGTTCGCAGTCGGTGAGCACGGCGATGCGGTCCTGGTCAATCAGGGATTCACCGTAACCAAAGCGGATGAGACGCTGACGATGACCCGAGGATGGCCAGCAGTACCAGCCAAGGGACGACCACTGGACAAGGCGGTCGCTGGCGCACTGACGGCCAACCTGAGCTACACGCTGCGCGACCTGCTGCTGATACCCAGGGGCGACGAGGATGGCGTGGGTATGGATGACACTAGCCGAAAGGACCAAATCCCAGCACCGCGCAAGAAGGCAGAGCCACGGGCACGGGCAAAACCGAAGGCGGTCAGCCAGGCAGACGTTGTCAACCTGGTGGGTGGCGACCCATCATGCCCAGCGTGCGGCAGTCGTGTGTGGGACAACCGGAACGACCCCAAACGAAAGCCGAAAGCGCCACTGTGGAAGTGCTCGAACAACGATTGCAAGGGTGGCCGCAATGATTGGCCGTGGGCAAGCTGGGACGAATGGCCGATGGATTTCGGTGAACCACCAGAACCAACAAATGAACCAACAGCACCAGCGCCAGAACCAGGCGACTACGGACTTGATGAGCGAGGCGAAGACTTCAACGGCGATATCGAAATCCCATTCTAGGAGAACGACATGGAAAAGAAAGACAACAAGCGCATGGCATACCGACTTCAACCTGACCAAATGGACAAGCTGAATGAGGCAGCCAAGGAACAGCACCGAAGCCAGTCAGCACAGGCAGCATTCTACATTGTGCAAGGGTTGAAGCGTGACGGATTCATCCCAAGCAAGAAAGGGCAGAAGCCGTGACGGGGCCAAACAGCTTGCAGCTATATGGTGAGGCAGCAGAGCTGCGGATGCTGCTGGAGGCGGGCGAGGGCGAGTTGACACCGGAGATGGAGGAACGCATTGATGCGTTTCTTGATGACTCCGAAAACAAGCTGGACCGTCACCGTGCTGTGATCGCTGACTTCAGCAAACGTGCCGAGCTGTACGATGCTGAAGTTAAGCGATTGACCCAGCGATCACGCATGCTCAAGCGTGTAGCGTATCGGGTCAAAGAGCTGGCGAAAGTCGTGCTCGACGGACGTGTGCAGTTGCATGGGTGGAAAGATGGGCGCAAGGTAGAAACCGAGTCAGGTATCGTATTTTTGAAGAGGACCAAAGCACTGGTCATACCAGACGAGGCAGCGTTCCAAGATGCATACCGAACGCACCCCAAGTACATCAAGCGCAGCACGTCAATCGACAAGGCAGCAGTCAAGAAAGCGATAGAAAGCGGCACAGAGGTGCCACACGCAACCATTGAAGACCGCACCCACGTGGTATTCAAGTGAACCAGGAAACCCCGGCTGGGATTTTACACTCAGCCGGGGCCAGGAAGACAACACGGCTGACAGACCGTGACGTCGAGGCAACGATAACACGATGAAAGACAAACCGCGCAACCATGCTCACCAGCAACCGCTGTGGGTAGAAGCGTTTCGCTTTACCGTACCAGGCACGCCACATGCCAAACAGCGCCCACGGTTAGGGCGTGGTGGTCACACGTTTACGCCGAAGCCCACGAAGCGCTATGAAGAGTCTGTAGCCTGGCACGCCAGGGCGATGGCCAAAACGCGCGTGGTGGCCCCTACAGGCGTTCCTGTACGCGTCGATATACTTGCGCAATACCCAAGGCCCCAACGGCTGGACAAAGCGCCTCCAGGGCTGCTACCGAAGTACAACAGCAAGTATGGCGACCTGGACAATCACATCAAAGCGATTCTTGATGGTTTGAACGTCAGCCGCATTTGGCATGACGATGCCCAAGTGCAGTGTATTCGCGCTGAGTCAGTATACGCAGCCAAGGGACAGCGACCCTGTAGCCTAATAATAGTGTACATACCCCAAGTAGAACAACAGGAAGACAATGCAATACTGGAGGCCAGTGCCCCAAGCACTGATGACTGAGTTGCTGATGCATCGCTGGGACACTGACACCCCAGCACCAGATGCAGTCGGCTTTATGGTAGCGATAGACAGGAAGATGAGCGGCAGCCCGTTTACAAGTAGAAAGCTAGCGACGTATTGCGGGTGGTCCCGATGGCGAGCAAACCAGATGCTCAAGCAGGTAGCGACGTTTGTTAGTGAATGGAATGCAAAAGAACGGCCACACTATACGTCAGGACACAATCCACCACAACCTAACGATAATAGGGGGTTACAAGGCGCAACCGTCCAAGAACCGGACACATTGCGGACGCAAAACGGCCATCACGCGCGCGATACTACAGAACAAGAACAGAACAAGAACAAGAAGCTACAAAGACTTGTGCGTGTTTGGGATGAAATGGAGGCTGTAAGATTGGAGCATCAACCTAATGGTAAACAGCGCAAGATAGGCAAACGTCGGGTAACGCTGATGGCCCGTATTGAAGAACACGGGGCCGATGAGGTAGTCCATTGCTGGAGATGGATGCACGAAGCAGATGACCCACGGGCCAGATATTTGCGGGAGAATGGCTACGGCATCGACACGTTCATGCGAGCTAGCAAGCTGCGTGACTACATGGACCGCGCAAGCCAGTGGCAACCAGGGCAAGACTCAATGGGCGCAGATTGGTTTGACGATGCTCAGTTTGATGACCATGGAAACCTGCTGGAGCAATAGTGGGCACGGTGATTCGATTAGTGCGACGTTGCTGCATTGAGTGTGGGCATCTGTGGTTTGGAAGGTTGGCGTGTCCCAAGTGCGGAGGACCAGGTGAACCGGTAGAAGTATCCACGTTGTAGTAAAAAAAACAACAAAGGGGGTTTACACGTAGTTCAAGTGCGGCTATAGTCATAGAGTCAAGGAGGACAACATGACCGCCCAACAAGTACACGCCCAGCTTCAAAACGACAAATACACAGTTATTCACGATTTCTGGGGCGCCGATGAGCGAGATGGCCTCACCCGCGAGAGCGTATATGTAATGAGCACCACCGATCCTTTTGAGGCGGCAAAGGCGGCCCGAAAGTACGAAGCGGATAACGAGGTGGGCCGGTATTTTGAAGACGGCGGCGTATCCATTCGCTGTCCGGGCGGTACCACTTATGCGAGGTGCCACTTTCACAATCATCTCGACTCTCTGCGATATGGCCCGCCTCCGCGTCAACCCGCAGCAGATCCAAACGATATTCCTTTTTAACCACTCAGCGTGGGGGGGCTCAGCCCCCAGCCCCACCACCAACCAGGCCCCCGAAGGGGGGCCGCAGCACTGTGTTATAGATAGTCAACAGGGAGACGACAGATGGCATCACCACCAGTGGTTAAGCGCTGCTTAAAAGCGTTTGCGAACAACTACGGCAAGACCGATTCGTGGATAGAGGACACGCTGCGGCTGTGGTCGCGCGGGCTCAATAACGTCAATGACCGCGACCTCGTGCGTGGCACCGAGACGTGGTGCAGGAGCAAGCGCACCCCGCCCAACCTGGCACGGCTATTGGAGCTGATAGAAGCTGACCCAAAGAAGGCAGGCCCATTGATTGCGCAAGGTTGCCCGGGATGCGACCAGACTGGATGGCGTGAGCTGGTGCGGCACTTCATCGACGCAAATGACCGACCACAGGTTTACCCGTGCATGGCAGCGTGCGATTGTGCGATGGGCCAACGGATAGCAGTCGGACCAGTGCCAATATGGAGCACCACGGTCGAGGCGTGGCGAGCCAACCCAATGACCACAGCAATCTACTACGGCACAGCCCAGCAGCCGCACCTGACCACAGAGCAGCGGATGACTGCTGCGCAGTACGAGACATTTGAACAATTGAAGGGCCAGCCAGTCGCATCGAAGACGTGGGCAAAAGCAACCACCAACAGGGGAACATGATGGCAAAGAAGCAGACCAACGGAGCAAGCGCAGCGGTGTATCTTCACCCGGATTCACTGACACCATGGGAGCAAAACCCACGGAACAATGACGAGGCGGTCGGCAAGGTGGCCAAGTCGATCGAGCGGTTCGGGTTTGCCTCACCGATTATCGCCAGGAAAGCAGACGGTCGGGTCATTGCAGGCCATACCCGACTTCGGGCAGCTTTGCAGCTTGGTCTGGATGAGGTGCCTGTGCGCTTTATGGACCTTGACGATCAATCAGCATCGGCGCTTGCACTGGCTGACAACCGGATCGGTGAGGTAGCAACTTGGAATGACGAGGAACTGCGGCAAATCATGGATAGCCTGGTAGATGCTGGTACTGACGTCCAAGGGCTCGGCTGGGATGAGGATGAACTACGGTCGATCATTGATGACCTGCTGCCAGAACAAGCGTACACGGCCAAGGTAGAGGCGCCGATCTATGAAATCACAGGTGACTGCCCGGATACAGCTGAGCTGTTCGATCAAGCCACCACGAATAAGCTATTGAATGACATCGAAGCGTTGGATGTAGATGATGATACCCGTGGTTTTTTAGTAGCTGCGGCCCATCGTCACACCGTGTTCCAATACGACAAGATTGCGGAATACTATGCACATGCACCTGCGGACATTCAGACACGTATGGAAGACTCAGCGTTGGTCATTATCGACTTCGACAAAGCGATTGAGTTGGGGTTCGTAAAGCTGACTGAAGAACTGTCAGCTGTATATAGGTCCGAAAATGAATAATATAGACATCACCGGCGAGTCGTTTGCGGCATTGATTTTGACTCACGGTCGGCCCGACAACGTCCTGACCTACGATACTCTGCGAAAGCAAGGCTACACGGGGCAGATTGTCATCGTAATCGATAATGAGGACAAATCTGCAGACGAATACAAAGCAAAGTTTGAGGGCCTTCCTGGGGTCACTATTTACTGCTTCGACAAACTAGCCATATCGAAAACCTTCGATACTGCAGACAATCAAAAAGACCGACGTACGATTGTGTACGCGCGCAACGCCAGCTTCGATATCGCGCGTGAGCTTGGGTTTCGATACTTTGTACAGCTCGATGATGACTATTTTCAATTCATTTGGAGGTTTACAGACAAGTACGAGTTTGCACGCGCGTCACACTGGGAAGGGCAAGAGACATCAGGGTTTTACACCGATAATCTGAATCGAGTATTCACTGCGTTCATCGACTTCCTTATCGAAACACCACAAGTATGTACTATCGCAATGGCCCAAGGCGGTGATTTCATTGGCGGCCAAGCGGGCAGGTATGGGTCGACGATAACACTCAACAGGAAGGCAATGAACAGCTTCTTTTGCGACGTTAACCGCCCGATTGGGTTTATCGGTAGGATTAATGAAGACGTCAATGTGTACACATCGAAAGCAACGACTGGCGCAGTATTTTTTACACACAATCAAATTGCGCTAAACCAAGTACAGACGCAGCAAAGTGGAGGTGGAATGACGAACGTCTACCATGCGTCAGGAACATACGTGAAAAGTTTCTATACAGTGATGATGCACCCGTCAGGAGCCCGAGTGAGAATGATGCAGAGTCGCTCAAACCCACGGCTGCATCACTCGGTAAAGTGGAACAGTACAACGCCGATGATTTTGAGTGAAAAACACCGCAAGCGAAGTGCAGGAGCGTAGTTATGGCACGACCAACGAAGCTGAACGCAGAAACGCAAAAGCGATTTATCGATGGACTGAAGCTCGGACTGACCTATGAGTTGGCATCATCGTACGCAGGTGTGGACCGTACAACGATTTTCAACTGGATGCGTCGAGGCAAGGAAGAAGACGAGGGTATCTATGTCGACTTTTTCAACGCAGTAAAGGCAGCCGAAGGGCAGTGCGCTGCAATCTGCATGGGTCGTATCCAACGGGCTGCAGAGGCAGGACAGTGGCAGGCAGCGGGCTGGATTATGGAGCGGCGATATGGGTATTCAGCACGGCAAGAGGTCAGCGTAGCAGCAGCAGACGACACGCTTGACAATGCCGAGGACATGATTGACAGGCTGGCTACAATCGCAAATGCGCTCAAGCCACCGAATGATGACTGATGACGAACGCGCAGAACTTGTCGCAGAAGGGTACCAGGTAGCCTCACAGCTAAACGCCCTGATGCTGCTGTACCCGTTGGCGTTTCGTTCGCTGTGGACCCGACCAGCACCCAGGACATCGCAGCACCGTGCTGTGCTGGCACTGATGGATAGGTCGGTCAAGTGCGGATTGCTGGTAGGCGGTAACAGAAGTGGCAAGAGCGAAGCAGGCGCCATGATGGCTGTGGCCACGGCGTTAGGTAGTGGAGACCCTGGCGTGCGCAAGTGGATGACAGCAAACGGCATCGAGGCAGGCGCAATAAACAAGAAGCCAGGCCGGGTGTGCTGTGTCTCGCTGACATCTAATGAAAGCATTCGAGTGCAGCGTCCGAAGGTAGATGCTGTTGTACCTGCTGGCACTTACTGGAAGAACAAGCACGGTGGTGGTGAGGCATCTGCAATCTTGCCTAATGGCGGTGTGCTGCTGTTTAAAACCGTTGACCAGGGCTCCAGATCATTTCAGGCAGATGCGTGGGACATGGTCTGGTTCGATGAAGACCCCGAAGACGAGGCGTGTCTAAACGAGGCACGGATGCGACTGGTAGATAGGCGAGGATGGTGCCTGATCACGATGACACCATTGCGCGGTTTGACGTGGGTATGGGAGCGGTTTGTTAATGACGTGGAGCCTGGCAGCCGTTGTGAGTGGATATACGGTGCAGACAATCCGTATGTGCCGAGCGATGAGCTTGAAGCGTTGTTGCGTAGTTACGGACCACATGAGAAAGCAGCTCGGGCTCAGGGGCGATTCACCTCGATGGAAGGGCTGGTCTATCCGTTCGACAGAGCGACCCACGTGGTGGAAGCGTTCGACCCGCCCGAAGAGTGGCCACGGTATGCAGGGCTGGACTTCGGTACGCGCAACCCGTTCGCATATGTTTTAGGTGCGGTTGACCCATCAGACGACACGCTGCATATCTACCGATGCCACTACCAGCGCGAGTGGACACTACGGCAACACGCAGAAGCTATCCATGAGATCAACGACGTAGATCCTGAGTGGATAGTTGCTGACTGTGAAGACAGGGGCAGCCGCTTATCGTTGTCACGTGAGCACGATATCGTGACTGTACCGAGCAAGAAGGGCAAGGGCTCAGTGCGAGCGGGCATCAACCGAGTCTGTGAGCGACTGGCAGCAGATGTCAATGGGCGTCCGCATCTGGTAGTGCACGACAACGCCAGCACCAGACCGCTAATACGCGAGTTTGAAAGTTACCGGTGGGACAGCAAAAAAACCAAGCGCGACCAACCGGATATGCCACTCAAGAAGGATGATCACGCCATGGACGCAGTACGGTATCTGTGCAGCCTGCTGCAGTCGTCCAGCTTTGCCGCTGGGTAGACACGAAAGCGCACCTGCGATACCGTAGCAGCATGGCTGGCTTGATGGTTCGACAGACGTGGTTTACCAAAATGCTGCGCGCTATTGGCGTGATCGGCGTGGAACCCGATGGCAAAGTGCAGCACAGCGCTGGTGCAGACTTCGTGCCTGATATGGGCTTCAGAGGTAGCTACGATCCGAAGGCCAGCTTGTCAGCTCTTGCTGCATTCCCCTGGCCATTTGCGTGCGTGCAAGCCATTAGCTCCGACCTGAGCAAGCTGCCAATCAAGGTGTACCGAGGTAGAGGCTCGGAAGCCGAGCAGCTTGATGACCACCCGATACTGCGATTGCTTGAGCAACCATCCTCGCGCGTGGGCTCGACCTTATTCCGTCGCCAGCTATACACCGACCTGGTGCTGACGGGCAATGCCTTCACGTTGATTGCGGGCATCAATGAGCCACAAGCGCTGCTTCGACTTCACCCGTCACGGATGCTGGTCGTGCCGTTAGAAGATGGCCAGCCAAGCGAGTACGAGTACATCAGCGGCGGTGGTCAGCCAGCACGGTACAGCTACGAACAAATCATGCACGTCAGGGCACCATCGTGGTCCGATGACCCAACGAGCCTATGGGGTACTGGATGCGTTCAGCCCCTACACCATGACCTAACCACCGAGAAGGCGCAGGCGGACTTGACGGCTCGTACTGCGGCTACTGGTCAGCCCACGGGCATCTTGTCACCCAAGGAAGAAGGCGACCGGTGGAGTAAAGAGCAGATCCGAACGCTGCGAGAAGCGTACGAACATCAGATGCAGAGCGGTGGAAGTGGCGTGCTCATACTCGGCGGACAGGCCCAGTTCGACAAGATGTCATTTACTCCCCGTGAAATGGAGTTCAGCGAGGTACGAGACTTCGTTCGGGCATCTACTTTGGCAGCGTTTGACGTGCCACCCGCACGCGTCGGGCTCCCGAATACGAACTACGCCACCGCGCTTGCCCAGTCCAAGAGGTACTGGGAAGGGCTACAGGGGCGCGCTGCGCTAGTAGATGCGGAGCTGACCAAGCTGGCACGCATGTTCGGTGACGATGACATCATGGTTCGACATGACTTCAGCGGTGTAGATAGCTTGCAAGAATCGCGATCCGAGCGACTTCGGCGTGTGACTGAGTGGAACATGCTTGGCGTTCCACTTGCCGAGGCATCTGCTTACGAAGGGTTCGACGATGTGCCGTTCCTTGATGATGACGAAGACGGGGCAACAGTGGCAGCATCTACGGACGCCCCACTCGCTGCTACCGCCTTGAACGGTGCCCAGATAGCTAGCCTGCTGACCATACTTTCGTCCGTCGCTGCGGGTGCCATTTCGAGCGATGCAGCGCTGGTGCTGATCGGTGTGTCATTCCCAACAATCGACGCAGAACAAGCGAAGCGGATTGTAGCAGGTGCGCTTGCAGTACCGGGCGAAGATGAAGAACAGCCCGAGACAGTCAATGAGAACATCGAGCGACTGGTAGCAGGTTTCGGCGTAGCAAAGGCGCCAGCAAAGTACGATGATATCAACTTCAGCGTACCTAATGGCGTCAAAGACGAACTTGCGAAGGGCTTATCTTGGCACGAAGATGGCCATAGCGGTGACGGTCTGACGCCAGCAACCGTGTCATGGGCACGACGTATGGTAGGCGGTCAAGACATCTCACCTGAGAAGGCACGCAAGATGCGCGCGTGGCTCGCGCGTCACGAAGCTGACAAGAGCGGTGAAGGATACAAGCCTGGCGAGCCAGGTTTTCCATCGCCAGGGCGTGTAGCGTGGGCGCTGTGGGGTGGAGATTCGGCTATCAGTTGGAGCAACAAGCTAGTCAACCAGATGGATAAAGCCGACCAACGCAAGGCGGTCATCACTGGTACGCAGTGGCTCACCGTGCCCGATCAAAAGCAACTGCAATCGGTGTGGCGTAACTTCATCAGCAAGGCTCAAGAGCCAGCAGAGAAAGAACTGCAGCTTGCTATGTTGCGCTACCTGCGGGCATACGCAGCTCGGATCGCAAAGCGCCTGCCCGACATCGTTGCGCAGAAAGCTGCGGGTGGGCAGGGCTTAGTGCTTAAGGCTCCCGACACTTGGCTGACTGACCTTGTCGATGCGTTCAATGAGCGAGGGCGACTGAGTAGAGCGATTCGGGGTGTGCTTCTTACGGCGTGGAAGCGAGCGATATCGGTAGCCGCTGGAGACATGCAGGGAATACTGCCAGGCGACTTCGAGTACGACCCGAAACGTATCAACATGCAAGTTGACCAACAGCTTGGCGCGTTAATCAAGAACGTTGAGCCAGCAACCCGGGATGCGGTTGGCAAAATCGTACGCGATGGGTTGGCTGAAGGCGCCACAATATCGGATATGCAGAAGGCGCTGATGGACCCAAACAAGACCGGGTTCAATGCTGCGCGCGCTCGCCGGATTGCCCGCACTGAAGCAACCAAAAGCACAAATGCTGGGGGCGTAGCTGCGTGGGAAAAGCAGGCGGCAGACGCAGGTATGACGCTTGACCTAACTTGGGAAGCTGCGCCAGATGCGAGAGATGCGCATGCTGAGCTGCACGGCACAGACCGTGGCCCCGATGGGGTGTGGGAGTATGATGGCGCAACAGCCGAGTACCCTGGTGGGTTTGGCGTTGGCGAGCTCGATATCAACTGCCGCTGTACCTATACACCGAAGGTGACAACATGACGCTCAAGCGTTCGATGACAATCAAAACCAAGACGAAGGCGAACGGCTCCACAACGGTCATCGCCAGCACACCAAACGCAGACCGCTACAACGACGTGGTTGCAAGTGACTGGGATCTGAAAGCGTACATGCAAAACCCGGTGGTGCAGTTTGGTCACAGGTATGACATCCCACCAGTCGGCAAGACCGAGAAGCTGACCGTTGACCCCAAGACGGGTAACCTGATGGCCAAAATCAAGTGGGACGACACGCCGACCAACCCGCTTGGCCAAACAGTTGCGGCACAGTTTCGCAGTGGCTTCTTGCGGGCTGTTAGTGTAGGTTTTCAACCAGGCAAGCAAGTTGCTCGCTCCAAGCTACCCACTGACCACCCCGCCCACGGCGAGAAGGGGATGTACATGACTGCCAATAAGCTACTAGAAATCAGCGCCGTGCCAGTGCCCGCCAATGCGGAGGCGCTTGCAATACGTGGATTCGATATTGCAAAGCATATCTTGAACGTCGAAGAGAACGAAGACAGCTATGTCATCACCTATGCCAAGATGCCTGCCGAAGCCGAAGAGGTAGAGGAAGAAGGCTACGGTGATGAAGAGGAAGACGAGCAAGAGCAGTTCGGGGATGATGAAGAGGAAGAAGAAAAACAGGAAGAAGAAGAAGAAGAAGATGAAGCAGAGGAAGACGAAGAAGAAGACGAAGATGAAGAGGCCGAAAAAGCATTTCGCCTCAAAGTGCGAACAGCGCTGCTGGACCTGATGGGGTACGATCCGACAGTACAAAAAGCTGTGACACGCAGAAAAACAAGAACGCGCAAAGACGGACTGACCGCCTTGTTCGGCATTGACAAATAATCCGACATCACCTATCAATAAACTGACGATACCTACGGAGACTACAATGGCTGACCCCATTCTGACTGACCGCCTTGACTTGTCCACCCCCGATAAAGCCCGCAAAGCGTTGTCGGACATCGTTTCGGAGCAGAAGCGGCTCAAGAGCTTGAACCGCGATCTGCGTGAGAACGTGGACAAGAAAGCTGCCGACATGGCCGAAATCCAAAAGCGGATGACCGAGCTGGAAAACCGAGGTGGTCGAACAACGTCAGGATCGAACGTTGAAATGCAAAAGTACGTGCGCCAAGATGGCAGCGTGCGGCTGAAGGGTGAAAACACCCGCGAGACAGCGTACCTTCCTGGCTTGATGGACGATGCTCCGGTCTGCGACTGGCAGCAAGACTTGCAGAAGGCAGTCAGCGACTACACCATGGTCAAGACATTGTCCGGCACCGGGCAAGCTCCGAAGTCACTCGCACGTGTGCAAGCCATTGCACGCAATGCCCCTGTGGAAGTGCAGCGGATTTTTGCTGACGTTTCTGGATCTGGCCAGGGCTGGATCCCAGATGAAATGCTGCCGACTTTGGAGCGCAACCTTGTTGCTCAACGTCGTGTGGCTGCAGCGTTCGATACCATGGACCTGCCAAACAAGACTACGCTTCTGCCGTTCCTTAGCACCGGCTTCCGACCGTACATCAAAGCAGCGGCGACTGCCGACGATCCTGCACAGTACACCAGTTCAAGCATGGTGACTGCTCAGCGCACAATCACAGCAACCGGCTTCGCCGTTCGCGCGCAAGTTGCTGACGACGCTGAAGAAGACAGCATCATCGCAGTGTTGCCCACCGTGCGGCAAGAGCTGATCAGCGCCATCATCGATGGTGAGGAAGATGCAATCATCAACGGTGACACGTCAACACACCAGGACACAGCGCTTGCAGATTGGGATATTCGCGGACGCTGGGGCTCGTCGGGACTTGGTGGCTCTGCTGACCATCGCCGCGCGTGGATCGGGTTGCGGGCTCGCGCTTTCGACCTGGGTGGCGCGTCGACTGAAGACCGCACGACGTACAACGCTGATACGATGCTTGCTGATCGTGGCACGCTCGACAGTCCGCATGGCGTCGACGGCTCGTTGATCGTCATCTGCAGCCCCGAAGCATACCTTGAAAAGTTCCTCGCTATGGAGCAAGTCCGCACCATGGAGAAATACCCGCAGCCCACAATCGTGTCGGGTGAGTTGGGACAAATCTACGGAATGCCGATTGTCATCAGTGAGTTCCTGAGCAACGATCTGCAATCGACTGGATTGTTCACCACGGCTGGAGGAAGCACCACGGGTGTCCTGATTGTCAACCGCGACCGGTTCAAGCTCGGCAAGCTGCGCGGTGCCACTGTTGAAGTCGACAAGGACATCACACGCGGTACCCATCAGATGGTGGCCACCGTGCGCGAAACCTTCTTTACCGTTGACGCAGACAGCAAGCGCAACGTTCATTTTGCCTACGACGTATAGGAAACTAATCATGGAAAACGTTACAGTACAAATGCAAGTCGGACCCCATGCGGGTGGTGACGCAAACCCTGATGACCTGTACGTGTGCCACGGCCAAGCGGGCGAATGGAAGCTCGAAGCTGCCTACTTCGTACCAGCAAAGGCGGTGGCTGCGCACTCGACCAACTACTACAGCTTCCAGCTTGAACAAGGCTACGAAGGCTCGTCGACAGCCATTTCAAGTGCGCTAACGACGGCCACTGTGGCGATGGCTGTAGGCACCGTGCGCGAGTTTACGTTGACTGACAACACCTCGCGTGAGTTCGGACCCACGGACGTGTTGTTCTGCGACTTGGACGAAGCAGGAACAGCGAGCCAGAACATTGAAGGCAAGATTGTCTGCAGGTTCACCAAGGTCCGTGTCTAATGCCGAAGCTGCTTCATTCCGAATCATCGCCACTGCCATGCTACAACTGCGGTGCTCCAGTGCATCAGCGGTTGTGGGATCGGGGCGAGGTTCGGGATGTTAGCGATGAAGCTGCAGAGTATTTGCTGCGCAAGTTCGCGGGTATCTTTGTCGAGGCTGATGCGGTGGTAGCAGAGGCGGTTGCTGCACCAGCAGTGGATCGCGCTATTAAGGCACCAGCCAAGCGCAAGAAGGCGCCAGCTAAGAAGGCACCTGCAAAGAAAGCAACCAAGAAGGCAAGCAAATGATTGTCAAGGCTACCGAGAACGCTGAATACCCGGCTGGTGTACGCTGGACGGTTGGCAAGGTGCGCGACATCACGCTGGCAGATGGTGAGAAGTTGCCGAAATGGTTGGTTCAAGTGAAGCCCAGCAAGAAGCCAAAGGCAAAGAAGGACCAGCCAGCCAAAACCGATGAGGGTTAGGCCATGGCGGTCGTCACTGCGGCAGAAGTTCGCGCGTATCTTCCGACCCTCACGGGCACTGGCGACGATACGTTGCTTGGTACGTTGGCAGCCAGGTTCGACCAGCTTGCTGCTGCATACCTGGGATTCCCAAATCAGAACAGCACTGCCATCTCGATTGAGTCAGGCACTTATGTCGAGATACTGGACGGACCAGGTGGCCGAGAGCTGACCGTCAACGCGCGACCAGTGACAAGCGTTACTTCGGTGTATGACGATCCTGACCTGGACTATACAGATGCGGCTGATTTGATTTCGTCAGACGACTACACCATTTATGGGCAAGAAGGTCGACTAGTGCTCGACTACAACGCCACTGATGCGAACTGGTCAGAAGGCAGGCGGCATATCAAAATCACCTACGTTGCCGGCTACACTGGCTCGACGATGCCGAATGCAGTCAAGCACGCAGCATGTATGCAGGTGGCGTTTTGGTACAATGCGCGCGTCCATGTGGGTAAGACAAAGGTGCAGACTGCTGGTCAATCAGCCGATATGCAGACGTTGATGCTGTTGCCAGAAGTCAAAGAAGCACTGGCACCGTATCGACTGGCGTCTGTGTGGGTTGGCTGACATGGCTGGTAAAACCCTCAAAGACGTCACAGAGCGACTGAACAAGGTTTCTGCAGGTGAGCTACTGGGTGCGTTGCATCGGCTTGCCCTGGTGCATTCTGCGCGCGCAGAAACACGCGCAAAAAACAAAACCTTTCCAGCAGCGCTGAACGTTCGATCTGGCCGCTTGAAAGGTAGTATCGCTGGGCGCGCGAAGCGGTCGAGCGCAGGCGTGTTCATTTCGTTGTCTGCTGGTGGCGGTGGCAAGGATGTCAAGTACGCCCGAATCCATGAGCAGGACGGTGTGCGAGGCACAGAGCGAACCATCAAAGCGAAGAAGGCGCAGTACCTTTCCATACCAGTACATGAGGCGCTGCGGGCAAAGTCAGGCGACGCAAGAGTGCCAGGCCCAAGGGATATCGAAGGGCTGTTCTTTATTGAGTCGAAGAAAGGCAACAAGCTGCTTGTCAAAAGTACAGACGGACAAATCGAGCCATGGTTTTTGCTGCGCAAGTCGGTAACCATCAAGGCTCGACCGTTCCTCAAGCCAGCCCTTGACCACACGCTTAAGCAGATGGAGCCTGAACTTGCTTCACTTCTGGGCAAGCAGGAGCTTGTCTAATGGGCAGCACTGAGCGAGACATGCTGGCGCGCATCAAGGCGAACTGCGAGGCCATTGATGGCAGCGGTTCGTACAACTACGACTTCAGCGCTACGGATGCGGTCATCCTTGGGACCGAGCCAGTAGGCACAGCACCGCGTGCGCCTGGCATCTACATATTCCCACTGCGAGTTTCATCATCCAGGGACAGGGGGCGAGTCCCGATGAACAAGTACCATCGAGAGATGGTGGTACAGTTGGACGTGTGGGTGCCCCGCACAGCAGGAACGGCAGAGAACGCCATGCTGGCAGCCTTGGATGCACAGAGTGACGTGATGCGGGTGCTGGAGAATGATCCGACTGTGAACGGCAAAGCTATCGACATTGAGGTTGATGCGTCATCGTATGACAGCGAAGCCATCCAAATCCCTGGTTACGGCGTGGCCACGTTACAGCTCATCATCGAGTACCACGAAAAACGGGGGAATTGATGGCTTGGTATCACAGAGATTGGAAATACCGGACACCGCTGACATTCGGAAACCACAGCGGCGTGACTGCACCAGAAGGGCAGATCACCATCCCGCG
>TARA_R110002012_G_scaffold211577_4_pt1 | contig 27414 bp, 28 predicted proteins | sample TARA_R110002012 | Tara Oceans TARA_R110002012 (sample SAMEA4396515) | marine metagenome | biome: Westerlies Biome; feature: [DCM] deep chlorophyll maximum layer (ENVO:01000326); material: water (ENVO:00002006), including particulate matter (ENVO:01000060) such as... | depth 40 m | reverse complement strand
TTAAATCTTTTTTGAAATAATTTTTAAAGCCAAACCAAATCCCTTAAGAACAACACGTTACAAATAAATGCAAAATGAAAAAAAATTATATTTCTTTAATTTTGTTGAAAAAGACCATTCACATAAGCTGCCGTGTACCAAAACAAAGCATCCTCTTTCTACAAATTTGTTTTTATAGTACTTAGCATCTGCCCGATTCAACAGCTCAATAAAAAAGTAACTTTGACCACTTTAAACATAAAAAGCGACCAGGAAGACCCCAAATACTCATCACTTAGTGATGCTCAGTTCGAGTATTAAGCCTATACTCTATATAAAGTAATTTATTAAAAAATACAATTCAATCAAATTCAACATTGTTCAACAACTCACTTTACAATATATTTGCAGTCCATAAATTAAATTACATGATTAAGATCAGCTTACCTGATGGTAGTATTAGAGAAATGGCGAAAGGGAGTTCGCCCATGGATGTTGCTAAAAGTATTAGTGAAGGATTTGCTCGAAATGTTATTTCGGCGAAATTTAACGACACTGTTATCGAAGTAACCACACCATTACTTGAGGATGGTTCTATTATTTTATATACATGGAATGACAATGAAGGTAAAAAAGCTTTTTGGCATTCTTCTTCCCACGTCGTTGCACAAGCCTTAGAAGAACTCTACCCCGGTGTAAAACTAACTATCGGACCAGCTATCGAAAATGGATTTTATTATGATATTGACTTAGGGGATAAATCAATATCAGACAAAGACTTTCCTGAAATAGAAAAGAAAGCTTTGGAAATCGCAAGAGGCAAGCACGATTTTAAAATGCGCGCCATCAGCAAAAAAGAAGCCCTTTCTATATATAAGGAGCAAAACAATGAATATAAAGTAGAGCTCATTGAAAATCTTGAAGATGGCACTATTACTTTTTGTGATCATGATAGCTTTACCGATTTATGCAGAGGAGGTCATATTCCCAATACTGGCATCATTAAAGCTATTAAAATATTGAGTGTTGCTGGGGCCTATTGGAGAGGTGATGAAAAAAAACCACAACTCACCAGAGTTTATGGAATATCATTTCCAAAACAAAAAGAGTTAACTGAATATTTAGAATTACTTGAACAAGCCAAACAACGAGATCACAGAAAATTAGGTAGAGAGTTAGAGCTTTTTACTTTTTCGGCTAAAGTTGGCCAGGGTTTACCTTTATGGTTGCCTAAAGGAGCAGCCTTGCGAGAACGCCTAGAAAATTTTCTAAAAAAAGCTCAGAAAAAAGCTGGATATGAAATGGTGGTAACTCCGCATATTGGGCAAAAAGAACTTTATGTTACCTCTGGGCATTATGCAAAATACGGAGAGGACAGCTTTCAACCCATTAGAACACCAAAAATGGATGAAGAGTTTTTATTAAAACCAATGAATTGCCCGCATCATTGTGAAATATATAATTTTAAACCCCATTCCTATAAAGACTTACCCAAACGATTTGCTGAATTTGGCACCGTTTACAGATACGAACAAAGTGGTGAACTACACGGACTGACTAGAGTTCGCGGGTTCACCCAAGATGACGCCCATATTTTTTGTACAACAGATCAGTTAGATCAAGAGTTTAAAAACGTTATTGATTTATCCTTATATGTTTTGGGATCATTAGGCTTTGATAACTTTACTGCCCAGGTTTCTGTGCGTGATTTAAACAAGCCTGAAAAATATATTGGTTCTGTTGAAAATTGGGAAAAAGCAGAAAGTGCCATTATAAATGCTGCCAAAGAAAAAGGACTGAATTTTGTGATCGAAAGTGGAGAAGCTGCTTTTTATGGTCCCAAATTAGATTTCATGGTCAAAGATGCCCTAGGCCGCCAATGGCAATTAGGTACCATTCAGGTCGATTATAACCTACCGGAACGTTTTGATCTTACCTATAAAGGTAGTGATAATGAACTACATAGACCTGTTATGATACATCGGGCTCCGTTTGGAAGTATGGAACGATTTATTGCGCTTTTATTGGAGCATACGGGTGGTAATTTTCCACTTTGGCTTATCCCTGAACAAGCCATTATTTTGCCCGTTAGCGAGAAACATGAAAAATATGCAGAAAAAGTTTTAAAATCGCTAGAAAAACACGAAATTCGCGCCCAAGTTGACGCCAGAAATGAAACCGTTGGCAAGAAAATCCGAGAAGCAGAAATGAATAAAATACCATTTATGCTGATTGTCGGAGAAAGTGAAGAGGCAGAAAACACCATTGCTGTTAGAAAACACGGAGGTGAGGATTTGGGTTCAATTAGCCTAGAAACCTTCCAAGAATTGGTTTCTACAGAAATAATTAGTACATTAAAACCGTTTTAATAGTTTCGATTGAAAGATGGGGCACTAAAAACAAAATTCACCTCTAAAAACGAGGATAAAAAGTAAAAAATAAGTTTAATTAAAAAGATTTAGTCATAGCAATTAGAAAAAGATTTAGACCTCAACCGCGCAGGGAAGACAAAAACCCTCATAAAATTAACGAGCAAATACTTTCTCCGAAAGTCAGGTTGGTAGGTGATAATGTAGAAGTTGGTGTATACCCGATTCGGGAAGCACTTAATAAAGCGGAAGAATTAGAGTTAGATTTGGTAGAAATATCTCCTAACGCTGAACCTCCTGTTTGTAAAATAACAGACTACAAAAAGTTTCTATACGAACAAAAAAAGCGCGAAAAAGCCATTAAGGCTAAAGCGACTAAAGTTATCGTAAAAGAAATAAGATTTGGTCCGCAAACAGATGATCATGATTATGAATTTAAAAAGAAACACGCCGAAAAATTTTTGAAAGACGGTGCTAAGCTAAAAGCTTATGTTTTTTTCAAAGGAAGATCTATTGTTTATAAAGATCAAGGGGAAATTTTATTACTTAAATTAGCTTCTGAATTAGAAGATTTAGGAAAAGTAGAACAAATGCCTCGATTAGAAGGAAAGAGAATGACGATGTTCATCGCTCCTAAAACGAGCAAAAAATAACACTACTACTCATAAGCTTTATACTTATGACGTAAACAAAATAGACTGCTGGCTTTTGCTGGCAGTTTGAATGATAATAAGTGAGATAATTAAATAAACTAGGAACAAGATGCCTAAACAAAAAACAAAATCCAGCGCTAAAAAGCGATTTAAACTTACAGGTTCTGGTAAAATTAAAAGAAAGCACGCTTTTAAGAGCCATATTCTAACGAAGAAATCTAAAAAACGTAAGCTTGCGTTAACACATTCAGGTCTAGTACATGAAGCAGATGTTAACAGTATTAAAGAACAATTACGTTTAAAGTAATTATTCAATTTTACAGGTAAATTAATATTAACCATGGAGTTAGGCCTAAAAAGTGTCGATTATCGACCGCCTACTACAAAAACAATTTAAAAGTATGCCAAGATCAGTAAATTCAGTAGCTTCAAGAGCCAGAAGAAAAAAGGTGATGAAGCAAGCCAAAGGTTACTTTGGAAGACGTAAAAACGTTTGGACAGTAGCAAAAAACGCGGTTGAAAAAGCAATGTTATATGCTTATAGAGATCGTAGAAACAAGAAAAGAACCTTCCGTTCTTTATGGATCACTCGTATTAATGCAGGTGCCCGTTTACACGGAATGTCTTATTCTCAGTTTATGGGGAGAATTAAAGCGAACAACATTGAGCTGAACCGTAAGGTTTTAGCCGATTTAGCGATGAATCACCCAGAAGCTTTTAAAGCAATCGTTCAAAAAATAAAGTAACAACAACAATATATCTCACTTATTAAAAAATCCGATTCTAACGAATCGGATTTTTTTTATTTTAAAATGAAAATAGCTGAAGCTCATTACATTTTTGAAATGGCACTTTTAAACTCTTCCTAATCTATTAGGTCATCCTTAGATATATCCTAAGCTTACCCGAATTTAGAAGAGACAATAGCGCTAATAAAACTGTTTATTTCTGCTTTCTTTAATAATTCTAAAATATCTTCCTGTACCCCCATGATTAACTTTTTTATGCCTCTTGAAGGGATTAACAATTCAGGTTTATCCAAAAATTGTGAGTACCAACCTTCTCCCAGAGGCCCTATTTCTGTGTTCTCCTAAATAAATACCCTGCCACATTCCTAAATTTAATTTTCCGTTGGTAATGGGTATTTGAACTGAGTTCCCCAACAAAGATGCTTTTAAATGTGCTGGCATATCATCTGACCCCTCGTAATTATGTTGGTAGTAAGGCGCATTTTCAGGAATCATAGTATTGAAGTGAGTCTCAAAATCAACCCGAACAGTAGGGTCTGCGTTTTCATTGATGCTTATACTGGCCGAAGTATGTTTTATAAAAACGTGTAACATACCTATGCTAATGGAGGATAGTTCTGAAGCAGCAGCTGTAATTTGATCTGTGATTACATGAAAACCTCTGGTATAGGGTTTTAGTATAATTTCTTTTTGATAAAATTTCATAGGTGATGTACAATTAGGTTACAAACTTATCCATTTATTAACGTCTTTTTTAATTGTACGGCATAACTTTGCAAGGCTTAAAAACAGTACTATGGATTTATCGAAAATAAAAATGGTGGTTACCGATATGGACGGTACCTTACTCAATTCTAACCACGAAGTTAGCGACCGATTTTTTACCCTATTTGAAGCCTTAAAGAAAAAAGGTGTTCTGTTCGCTGCAGCAAGTGGTCGTCAATACCACAGTATTGTAGGCAAATTGCATCCGATACAAAAGGATATCATTGTAATTGCAGAAAATGGAGGCCTTGCTATGCAACATGGACAGGAAATTGTATCAACCCCATTACCCCATCAAACAAAAAATGAGGTGGTTAGCATTTTAGATCGCATCAGTAATATTCATCCCGTACTCTGCGGAAAAAACAGTGCTTACATCTTAGGGAAATCTTCGCTATTTGAAAAAAAATTACAGGAATACTATTCTCATTACCAAGTATTAGATAGTTTGGGCGATTACGAGGGGGAGATTTTAAAGATTGCCATTTATCATTTTGAAAGTTCTGAAAAATTTGTATATCCTCAGGTTTCGTTTTTAGAACAAGACTTACAAGTCAAAATTTCAGGAAGTAATTGGGTGGATATATCTAGTAAAAATGCCAATAAAGGCTATGCGCTCAAAAAAGTAATGGAACAAAATAATATTAAGCCAGAAGAATTACTAGTTTTTGGAGATTACAATAACGACTTAGAAATGCTCGCCTTAGCGGATTATAGCTTTGCCATGGCAAATGCACACCCTAATGTTCTAAAGGCCGCTAATTACAGTACGCGTAGTAATGATGATTTTGGGGTAGAACTTGTTTTAGAAAAGTTGATCGAAAGTCTTAAGTAGAATGTTCAAAGTTATAAAAGTAGTTTTAACAATGATCTTAAAAATGTTTAACATTTCGGCTAGGCCATTCGTTAGGATTTAGCGTCTTTTTTGAACTTGAACTTTACTAATTTTCAATTATTCTAGGTTTTCTGTTTTTTCTTTTTCGCTGCCGGAAACAATACATTATTTAAGATCAAGCGGTATCCAGGAGATGACGTATGCAAGGCTAGCTCTGTTTTAGGATCACCTACCCTGTGTTGGTAATCCTCAGGATCATGACCTCCGTAGAAAGTAAAAAAACCTTTTCCTTTGATGCCATGAATATACCGAGCCTCTCCATTTACTTTATTTTCCCCAAGCACTAAAACAGTTGATTTTATTTCATTCCGTTCAAAGGAAGTGGTTTGCCCCATAAAGCCTTTTACCAAAGAGGTATGGTTTTGACATAACATGGTAGGAATCGGATCCCATTTTGCTGAAAAATCCATTAAAGAAAAATAATCAGACTCTTTTATAATACTTCTCTTCTGAGTCATATCAATAGAAGAAAACTCATACTGCAACGGGTTTCTTTCTAAGGTGAAATTGGTAAAGGCAAAAGTTTTCGTAAAATCTAACTTTGACTGGTAATTCGCATCTGAAGGATCTCCATCGAACATGGCTTCACAAATATCTACATTATCAGAAGCTGCTAATGCAATATCAAAACTATCGGTAGCAGAGCACATGGCAAACATAAAACCGCCACCAATTACGTAATTCCGGATTTTTAAAGCAACTGCTCTTTTCGATTCGGACACCTTGTTAAACCCTAATTTAGCCGCTAAGGTTTCCGCTTCTTTTTTACTCTCCAAATACCATGGTGCTGCTTTATAGGCTGCATAAAATTTACCATATTGGCCTGTAAAATCTTCATGATGCAGGTGCAACCAATCAAAGAGCACCAACTTATCGTCTAAAACTTCTTCATCATAAATGGTTTCATAGGGAATTTCTGCATAGGTCAAGACCATAGTTACGGCATCATCCCAGGGTTGCAATCCTTTGGGTGTATATACCGCAATTTTAGGAGCTTTTTCTAAAATAACAGCTTCTTGATTTTGAGAAGGACTAGCTATATTCGCTAAAATACTATTGGCCTCACTATCCGATAAAACTTCAAAAGACACGCCTCTAATTTGACACTCTTTACGAATGTCCTCTCCATCAGGTAAAAGAAAAGAACCCCCTCGGTAATTTAAAAGCCATTGCACTTTTTGTTGTTTCGCCAAAATCCAATAGGTAACGCCGTACGCTTTCAAATGATTTTTTTGACTTTCGGCATCCATAGGAATTAGAATTGCAGAAGCTATCATTTTCATCGAAAAGAAAAAAAAGAGAAGAGAAATGAAAATTTTTTTCATGGGGTAATTTAGCAACATCAATTAAAGTTACACAAAAGGAGTGAACGCTAATAAAAGCATAAGATATTGAAAAAAATACGAACTACACTCTCCTTTTCGTTAAAAAGGTACATCAGTATCATCATCCTCATTCATAGCACTTCCAAACGCTTGATTGGGATTAGGAAGATTTTTGGATATGAACGGATTATCTTCATCTGCATTCATTTTAGACTGAAATTCAAAAGGAGAATCAAAGTCATCAAGATTATCGAACTTTCCTTGATTACCAATAAATTTCAATCGTATGTTTTCTAAACCACCATTTCTGTGTTTTGCCACGATAAACTCTCCCTGCCCTGCGGTCGGTGAGCGTTCCTCATCATCCCATTCATCAATTTTATAGTATTCTGGTCGGTAGATAAACGAAACAATATCGGCATCTTGCTCAATGGCTCCAGATTCTCTAAGATCCGACAATAAGGGTCTTTTGGTACCACCTCTGGTTTCTACAGCACGTGAAAGTTGCGATAAGGCAATAACAGGGATATTTAGTTCTTTCGCTAAGGCCTTTAAGTTTCTGGAAATGGTAGAAATTTCTTGTTCTCGATTACCACCACCCTTTTGACTACCTCCAGCCGTCATCAGCTGCAAATAATCAATCATAATCATTTTAATACCGTGTTGTGACGCTAAACGTCTTGCTTTTGCTCTTAAATCAAAAATAGACAACGATGGTGAATCGTCTATGAATAAGGGTGCTTTTTCAAGCGTTTTTACTTTCACGTTTAATTGTTCCCATTCGTGTTTTTCTAACTTACCTGTACGTAATTTTTCAGAAGATAAGCCGGTTTCCGAAGAAATTAAACGCGTAATTAATTGTACTGAAGACATCTCTAAGGAGAAGAAAGCAACTGGAATATTCGAATTTACGGCCATATTACGAGCCATAGATAAGGTAAGTGCAGTTTTACCCATACCCGGACGTGCTGCGATAATAATTAAATCACTTGGCTGCCAACCGGAAGTAAGTTTATCTACCTTATCAAAACCTGATGGCACACCACTTAAACCCTCTTTATTGGCTATTTCTTCAATTCGCTTTTTCGCCTGTATGACTAAATTTTGTGCGGTTTCAGCAGAGCGTTTTAAATTACCTTGGGTAACATCATAGAGTTTTGATTCTGCCATGTCTAATAAATCAAAAACATCACTGCCTTCATCATAGGCGTCTTCGATTATTTCATTGGAAATTTTTATGAGACTACGCTGAATATATTTTTGAAGTATAATCCGAGCATGGAACTCGATATGTGCAGAAGACGCTACTTTTTGCGTTAATTTTATCAAGTAAAAATCACCTCCTACGGCTTCCAATTTTCCGTCTTTCTTTAGTTGTGAAGAAACGGTTAATAAATCAACAGGTTCAGAACTTTCAAACAATTTAAAAATTGCTTCGAAAATAAATTTATGCGCATCTTTATAGAAAACATCAGGATGTAAGATATCGATTACTTCGTCGATACCTTTTTTATCAATCATCATCGCTCCAATTACAACCTCCTCTAAATCAATAGCTTGTGGTGGAATTTTTCCTCTTTCTAAGCTAATAATATTAGATTTATCTATTCTATGTCCAACAATTGGGCTCGGTTTTTCCATGATTACGAAAGTATGTAATTAACACCTACTGAACCTCAAAAAATAAATTTGGATGTTCACAAGTCTTCAACAATTACGATGTTAATAAGTTACGATTTTATGTTAACAACAAAAAAAATCTGAAGAATTAAATCTTCAGATTTTAAAATGCTATGCTAAAACAGGTTTTAATCATTAAATACACCCATATTGGCGTATTTATCCATTCTAAGTTTTATCAATTCTTTTGGTGATAACTTTTTGAGCTCCTCATAATTTGAAACTATTTTATTTTTAACAATTTCAAAAGTTTTATCTCTATAGCTGTGCGCACCGCCTGCTGGTTCTCGAACAATTTCGTCAATAAGCTTTAGCTTTTTCATATCCGTTGCTGTGAGTTTTAAAGCGTCTGCAGCAATTTCTTTGTACTCCCAACTTCTCCATAATATAGAGGAACAAGATTCGGGTGAAATCACGGAGTACCAAGTGTTTTCTAACATTAATACCTTATCACCAACGCCAATACCTAAAGCCCCGCCTGAAGCACCTTCTCCAATAATAACGACAATGATAGGCACTTTTAACCTCGTCATTTCTAAAATATTTCGAGCTATAGCTTCTCCCTGACCGCGCTCTTCAGCTTCAATGCCTGGATAAGCACCCGGAGTATCAATTAAGCATACTACAGGAATATTAAATTTCTCTGCGGACTTCATTAAACGCAATGCCTTTCTATACCCTTCTGGGTTGGCCATACCAAAATTTCGATACTGTCTTGTTTTGGTATTATAGCCCTTTTGTTGCCCGATAAACATATAACTTTGATCGCCAATTTTACCTAGCCCACCAATCATAGCTTTATCATCTTTAACATTTCTATCACCGTGAAGCTCTAAAAAAGTAGTACCGCATATGGCCTTAATATAATCTAGCGTATAAGGTCTGTTAGGGTGTCTAGATAATTGTACGCGTTGCCAGGCAGTTAGATTTTTATAAATCTCTTTACGCGTTTCTAATAATTTTTTTTCTATCTGCTTACAGGTTTCGGTAACATCAACGTCACTCTCTTCACCAATAATCATGCACTTATCTAATTGCTCTTCAAGCTCTTTAATCGGAAGTTCAAAATCTAAATATTCCATGAGTACTCCTGTTTAGTTTTTATAATTAGACAAATATAAAACTTTAAATAGGGATGCCTAGCTCCTACCCCATTTTTTTAACTTTGCTCGGTTCTTTAGTAATCCGTTGGCTATCACGGTGCTTAGTATTAATAAAGCCCCTAAATAAAATAAAGGATTCATTTTTTCGCTCTCTCCTAACAAAATAAAGGCTAAAATTATCCCATAAATTGGTTCTAAATTAATCGTTAACATGACCGTATACGGCGTTAAGAACTTCATTACTTTAACAGATGCTATAAAAGCATAAGCGGTGCAAACAGATGCTAGAATCCCTAAAAATAACCAGTCGTTTAGAGACACTTCAAAAAAGGAACTTGTAAAACGATAATTATAGCCTAAGTATGCTGTTAGAAATAAAACACCTAAGCCTAGTTCGTAAAATGAAATTATACTCGGCTTATTGGTTTGGACTAGTTTTCCGTTAATTAAAGAAAAAACAGCAGACAATAAAGCGGATATTAATCCGTATATGATTCCTTGAGTGTACTGTGTTTCGACATTAAAAATAATGTAGAGCCCAAGCATGACCAGGATACCAAAAAAAATTTCATATCCAATTATTTTACGTCCGTACCAAAAAGGCTCTAATAAAGCCGTAAAAAAAGCGCCTGTGGATAAGGTCGCTAGAGCCACTGAAACGGTAGATACTTTTATAGCGGTAAAAAAAGTAACCCAATGCAAGGCTATGACAACGCCTGCAATACCCATCCATACCAATTGTTTCGGAGCTACTCTAAGCGAAAATCTTTTTATTAGCATAAACAAGCCAATGAGTGCTACAGCAATACCCATTCGATACCAAACCAAGGGTAGCGCATCTAAACTAATCAATTTTCCCAGCACGGCCGTAAAGCCCCAAATAAAAACAATGACGTGCAGGTGTAGGTAATTTTTAACTTTATCGGTCATGAGATAAACAAGGCATAAAAATAATGGCTATGGTACTTTATTGCATGGCTCTTCGCAATAAATAAAGGGCGAGCCCTCCAAACAAAAGGTTAGGGACAATAACTGCTAAAAGTGGAGAAAAACCAGATTGTTCCGCTAAGGTTCCGAAAACCCGATCAAAAAATATGTAGACAAAGGCTACTAAAATACCAAAGGCTAAGTTTACTCCCATACCTCCTCTGCGCTTTTGTGCAGAAACAGCTACGGCAATTAAGGTTAAAATAAAAGCGGTAATGGGCAAGGACCATCGTTTATATTTTGCTAAAATATAGGTATTAATGTTTGATGCCCCTTTTCGCTTCTGATCGGCAATAAATTCATTTAATTCAAATAAATTTTTAGTTTCTGCAATATAGGAAACAGGCGTTAAGTCATTGATTTTAAAAGGAAAAATAGTATCTAACCTTGTTTTTGTTTCGATAATTTCAGTTTCACCTACTAAACTGCGTTTTACGTAAGAAGTGAGCCTATACAAAGAGTCTGTAGGCACCCACCTAATATTTGCCGCTGACAACTTATATTCTAAAACATTCTCTTCATTAAAATGTTCTAGGGTAAAATTATAGCCTTGCTGACGCAGTGGATCAAAACGACTTACGTAAATAAAATCGTTTTCATTTAATTGATTGAAAATATTTTCTGTAACCCTGTCCTGTTTTCCCTTTTTTAAATATTTAAACTTAAACTCATTAAAGCCTTTGCTGGCATTCGGTACAATAAACATGCCCATTAAAAGCATAAATGTAGCTACTATGGTAGCACCAATGATATAGGGCTTTAAAAAACGAGCATAGGAGATCCCAGAACTGAGTATGGCGACAATCTCGGTATTGCTGGCCAGTTTTGAGGTAAAAAAGATGACAGATAAGAATAGAAAAATGGGCAATAACATACTCCCGATATAAATCGAAAAATTTCCTAAATACACGAGTATTTCATTTAATGGCGCCTCATTATCTTGCATTTTCCCTATCTGTTCGGCTAAATGAACCATGATGCCAATAGGAATAAACAATAATAACATTACTGAAAATGTTACCAAATAACGCTTTAATATGTATTTATCTAAAATGGTCACTATTACAGCCTTTTATCCATTTGTTTTACCATCTTATTTTTCCAATCATAAAAATCTCCAGCTAAAATATGTTTTCTAGCTTCGCGCGTCAACCAAAGATAAAAACCTAAGTTGTGAATGGTGGCAATTTGTTTTCCTAAATATTCATTGGCTGCAAAAAGGTGCCTTAAATATGCTTTTGAATATTCGGTATCGACAAAAGTAATCCCCATGTCATCAATAGGAGAAAAATCATCTTCCCATTTCTTGTTTTTTATATTTATAGTGCCGTGAGCCGTAAATAACATCCCGTTTCTTGCATTTCTAGTGGGCATAACACAATCGAACATATCAATTCCTAAGGCAATATTCTCTAAAATATTAATGGGTGTACCAACGCCCATTAAATATCTAGGTTTGTCTTCAGGTAAAACTTCACAAACCACCTCGGTCATGGCGTACATTTCTTCTGCAGGCTCACCGACTGATAATCCACCGATAGCATTCCCCTCTGCTCCAACACCTGCAATATATTCTGCAGACTGCCTTCTTAAATCTTTATAAGTAGACCCTTGAACAATTGGAAAAAACGTTTGACCGTAATCATAGCTCAAGGGGGTTTTCTCTAAGTGTTTTAAACAACGTTCTAACCATCTATGCGTCATATGCATAGAGCGTTGTGCATATTTGTAATCGCATGGGTATGGTGTACATTCGTCGAAAGCCATAATTATATCGGCTCCTATAACCCGCTGAATTTCCATGACATTTTCAGGTGTAAAAACGTGGTATGAACCGTCTATATGTGATTTAAATTTTACGCCTTCTTCTTTTATTTTGCGGTTACCCGAAAGCGAGTATACCTGGTACCCACCACTATCGGTAAGAATATTTCTATCCCAACCCATAAATTTATGAATTCCACCTGCTTTTTTTAAAATTTCAGTTTTAGGTCTTAAGTATAAATGATAGGTATTTGCTAATATTATATCAGGATTAATTTCTTCTTTTAATTCCCGTTGGTGAACCGCTTTTACAGAACCCACAGTACCAACAGGCATAAAAATAGGAGTTTCTATTTTACCGTGATCGGTTATAATTTCACCTGCTCTCGCTTTGCTATGAACGTCGGTATGCTTTAAAGTAAATTTCAAAATTGTGTTTTAGTAAGCGCAAATATAATCAACTAAGAAAGAAAAATGGCGAACCTCTTTAAACTTTCTCTCCATGCTAAAAATTTCTGCTGATTTAGGCACTTTAGACTTTTTAGTAACCCTAAAAGTTAATGTTGGTATAAGCCTTAAAAAAAGGGAATTTTATTGTTTCGTGTTCATTTTTGTACGCGGGTTTTTAAAACAGATTTACGATTTAATTAACAGCAATAAAAAACAAGCTCAACAATAAAGCATAAGCACTTGCGTTGAAACTGATAAGGAACTTGTAAGCCATTGGCATAAATTTTGTTTACCAGTGTTTACATTAAAACTAATACATATGAAAAAAATGATTTTTACTGCTGTATTTGCTTTTTTAGGCTTTATGGCATTTGCACAAAATGACTCTGGATTTGGGGTTAAAGGCGGTTTAAACTATAGCGCCAATGGTGACTATTTTGATTCGGCAGGGAATGCCTTTGAAAATCCCGATAGAAACATTGGTTACCATGTAGGTATTTTTGGAAAAATTGGTGATAAAATTTATCTAAGACCAGAGCTTCTATATACCAAAACAAAATCGGACTATAGGGATAGTACTTTTGATATGAGTAAAATAGATGCCCCTATTTTAGTGGGCTTAAACATCATTGGCCCCTTAAATGTTTTTGCTGGTCCTGCATTACAGTACATTTTAGATACTGATATTGAAGGCGTGCGTTTAGATGATGTAAAAAATGATTTTTCTGTAGGTCTTCATATTGGAGCTGGACTTGACTTAGGAAGATTAGGCATTGATTTACGATATGAAAGAGGCTTTTCTGAAAATGAAGTATCTGTCATAAGTTCTAATGACGGGTCTTTTATTAGCGGTGACCGCTTTGATACCCGACCTGATCAATTAATCCTGAGTTTATCCATAAAACTTTAAAACCTAGGAAAAAGAAAAAACCTGAAAGTTATTCTCTTTCAGGTTTTTTTTTATCTAGTATCCTTATCTAGATAGTCAGGAACTCCGTCGCCGTCCGTATCTGGAAATTCTATAGTTCCATCTTCATTAATGATAATTTCATCTCTGGTAAGCTTGCCATCGCCATCATCATCTGGATCTACATAATTAGGCAAAAATCGCTGCGTTGCATTTTCGGTATCTATATCGGTGTTATCATCACTTAAATTACCGTTTCCGTTTAAATCTTCCATGTATGAAGGAATACCGTCTCTGTCATGATCAATTTGGCTTACTGCGTATAAATCTAATTTAAAAACTAATGGAGAATATGCAGGTATTGCACTATTTCCTGAGTTGCTATAATAGGCTAAGGCGGAAGGCATAAAAATAGCTCCGACACCAAAATCATTTACCGTAACAGTGCCATCCCCATTTTCAGTAAAATCACCACCTGCTTTTAAACTTGTAATCCCCTGTGAAAAACCGGGAATATTTGTTGTTAAATCGAACCATACTGGTGCTGAAGAAGAATCAAAAATAGAACCATCTAATAAAGATCCTTCGTACTGAACGTAGGTAGAATCGGCAAAAGTAGGAGAAGCACCAACGCCTTGTCTCGCAATAATATAGTATATCTTGTGTACTATAGACTCCTCATTAACGGTACCAAATTGAGAAGAATTAACCTCTACAGAATTAAAACCAAAGCTTGGGGAGTTTTTTAAAGAAATTTTATCACTATTTGCTCCTTGAATTGTATCTATAACAATTTTATAATCAAAGCCAGGCTGCGGATTTTCAAACTCTTCATAATTGTAAAAATGGGTTTCAAAATAAGCTTGTAATTTAGCCTCATCCTGAACAAATATTTCACTTAAATCTTGAGGTGGTACAAATACCACACCATCATCATCTTTTTTACAAGCGATAATTATGAGGGCCGACAGGAACAGCAAGGAATATTTACTTCTGATTTTCATCAATTTTATTTTAAGTGCCGCAAGATACAATTTTCCACTATTTTTGTGGAATAGTTTAAGAAAGAATTACAATAGTTTATGCGAATAGATAAATATCTTTGGTGTGTGCGTTATTTTAAAACGCGTAATATTGGTACTGAAGCTTGTAAAAAGGGCCAAGTAAAATTAAACGGCGCGGCAGCCAAGCCTTCTAAGGAAGTTATGCCACAAGACAAAATTATAGTTCGAAAAAACCAGATTAATTATCAACTTACAGTTTTAGACATACCGCCCAATAGAGTAGGTGCAAAATTAGTAGCTTTATACCGGTTAGATACCACACCAGCTTCGGAGTTTGAAAGCAATGAACTTTTACAATATTCCAAAGATTATTACCGAAAAAAAGGAGCAGGTAGACCTACTAAAAAAGATAGGCGCGATATTGAAGATTATATTGATGATAGTTCTGTACCCACAAATAGTGAGGAGTAATCAGGCCTTTAGAAATCGTTTAATTAAGAAATACCATTTAGATGCAACATATTATACTTACACACCAAGAAATTCAACATAAAATAAAACGAATTGCCTATCAGATTTATGAAGCAAATGTGGATGAAGAAGAAATTATAATTGCAGGTATTACGGGTGGCGGACTTAATTTTGCCACAAGAATAGAGCAGGTTCTGAAAGAAATTACCTCAGCAAAAATTACCATTTGTAAAGTCAGTATGGATAAAACGAATCCGTTAAGTACAGGCGTTACAACATCACTTCCAGAAGCCGCTTATGCTCATAAATCAATTGTTTTAGTCGATGATGTTTTAAACTCTGGAACTACATTGATTTATGGTGTTCATCATTTTCTACGCGTTCCTTTAAAGCAATTAAAAACGGCGGTATTAGTAAATAGAAATCATAAAAAATACCCTGTAAAGGCAGATTATAAGGGGATATCACTCTCTACTTCTTTGCATGAGAAAGTAAAGGTTGAGTTTAAGGCCAAAAATGATGTGGTTTACTTACACTAATCGCCTGATAATTTCTTCAACTACGGCTTCAGGATGTAATGCGTCACATGAAATACGATGCTTGGCTTTTAGATAATAATTATTTCGTTCAAAGAGATGCTTTCCAATAAATTCTGGCAGCTCATCGTTTGCAATGTTTTTTAGTATTGGACGGTTTTCTTTTTCAGATACTAAGCGTTGAACCAAACTAGGAATTGATAATTTTAAGTAAAAATCGTGGGGAGTACCCTCCTGAATAATTCTTAAATTATCGCCATAACATGGAGTTCCTCCACCTGTCGCTAAAATAAATGATGTTTTTTTATGCATTAACTCCTGAAGATATTCACGTTCCTTTTTTCTAAAAAACAACTCCCCCTTCTCTTCAAAAAGTTGTGAAATTGGCATTTTTAATTTAGAAACGAGATAGTCATCTAAGTCTATAAAATTGATTTTCAATTTCTTAGAAAGTAATTTTCCTATGGTACTTTTACCACTTCCCATATACCCCACAAGTACAATTTTCATCTTCTAGTTTTATGTAAAATTGAAATATTTTATGCTCAAAACAAAAAAAAAAAAAATTATATGAAAATAGGCTTGTATAATTAATTATTGATAGTATATTTGCACCCGCAAACAGGGAACAAACTGTTACACTATTGCTGAAATTATGACCTGGTAGCTCAGTTGGTAGAGCATCTCCCTTTTAAGGAGAGGGTCCCGGGTTCGAGCCCCGGCCCGGTCACTGAATGAAAATTCAAATCACATCAAAACCTTGCAAATCGTATGATTTTCAAGGTTTTATGGTTTTAGGCCAATCATAAAATTTGATGTTATTTGAATCTATTGGTTCACAAATCGTCAACATTTTGACAAAAAAAAATTATGTTGACGATTTGTGAACCAGAATAAGCTTTTTAATACCAATAGTTGATTTGACTTTCGTCTCACTAATGTTTAACATTTAAGACGACAACTATGAAAACAAATTCCACTTTCTCTACCCTTTTCTGGGTTTACAGCAAACGAGCTAAAAATAATGAGGCTACAATTTATGCTAGAATTACGATTAATTCCAAAAGAGTTAATATTAGTTTAAAAAAGAAGGCCGACATAAACCTTTGGGATTCTTCAAGACAAAGAGTAAAAGGAAATTCTAAAACTGCACGAATCACAAATCTTTATTTAGATGAAGTGCAATCTCTTCTTTTCAGTCATTATAAAGATTTAAAGCTAGAACATAAAACTCTCTCTCCGCAAATCTTAAAGGCGCGGTTTCTTGGGGAAGAAAAAATTCAGTATTCCTTATTGGACATTATCAATTTTTTCAATGATAAAATGTCAAATAAACTAAGTCCGAAAACTTTATGTCACTATAAAACAAGTCAGAATTATATACTACGCTTTTTACATAAGGAGTACAAAGAGGATGACCGTTTTCTAAGAGACTTAGATTATAAATTTGTAGTTGGTTTTGAAAATTACCTAAGAGGTTATCGTCCTAAACATTATCTAGGTAAAATTGGAAACAATGCCGTAATGAAACATATACAGCGGCTTAGAAGAATGATTAATCTAGCACTTGATATGGAATGGATTGACAAGGATCCTTTTGTTAAATTCAAAGCAAAGCTCGAAAAGAGAGAAAGAGATTACCTTACTAAAAAAGAGCTAGAACGAATAGAATTATTAGATACCAGAATAAAGAGGCTTGACATTGTTCGAGATTTATTTATTTTTAGTTGTTACACGGGCATCGCTTATGTGGATATCATGATGCTTAAACCACAAAATGTAATCGAAGGGATTGATTCTGAAAACTGGATTATGGCCAATAGAACTAAAACCGGCACACCCTTTAAAATTCCTTTATTACTGAAGGCCAATGATATCATAAAGAAATATTCCGCTAAAACCGATGAAAACTCTAGTTTATTACCTATTCTTTCAAATCAAAAATTAAATAGTTATTTAAAAGAAATAGCAGATTTATGTGGCATTGAAAAAAACCTTACTTTCCATATGGCAAGGCATACATTCGCCACTACAGTAACTTTAAGCAATGGTGTACCCTTAGAAACTGTTTCTAAACTTCTTGGTCATACAAAACTTGCAACAACTCAAATTTATGCAAGAGTTATTGAACAAAAGGTAAGTGATGATATGAATCTATTGAGGACTAAAATTGAAGTTAAGAAACCTAACCTCTTTATTGTTTAACTATTAATTTCAATAACTTCTAACTTAAAGTAGAAGTAGCAAATATGTTGTGCTATTTTTCAGGAATCATAAGTTCGGTTATAAGTGGGCCAATTTTTTCCATTCATGATTTGCAACCAAAACTTTTGTCCTGTACTATCAATTTTGAATAAAGTGGATAAAAGCAAAAAAAAATCAAATGTAATCGACTTATAATTTAAAGTATATGAGTTTTTTTATAACTTTCAAAGTTTAAGAAGAGAACCTTATCTATGACAGATACGTATTACATTTAAAAATATACTGAACTTTAATTTCTGATTATAATATTATTATTCATAAATACAAAGTCTCGTTTGTAATTTGAGTTATTCTATTTCAATTGATCCTATTAAACTTTCATATTCCAAGACTATAGATTTTACTTATAATCTTCTTAGGTAAAGAAGTCTACACTTTTATTTTATAATATTTGTTTGCTTTCAAAGACTTATTTATACTAATAAAAGCAATATCAAATTGGACAAGGAAGTTTATTTAGGCAATGTACAAAGAAGTATCACCATTCTTTTGTGACAGGTTTTAATTCAATACCTTTTTCAAAATTTCCTTAAACTTTTTCGGATTATCCAGCCAGCTATTATGGCCCGCATTTTCAATCATAATATAATCCATATTTTGAACTTGTTTACTGATCGTTCCCCAAGCGTAGCCTGAGGGATCCACAAAATCATATTCGCCATTTATCAAAAAAATAGGTACTTGACCTTTTACAAGTGCCTCGGACATACGACTTGTTCTTTTGCCCCATTCTTCGCTACCAACATTGCGCTGAAGTGCAGTAAAAACTTCAGGATTGAAAAAAGCATTTTTAGTTTTTTCAATTTCATTCATCTGGTACGTATGGTTTGCGGCGTACAATATCTTCTGTAATAGAGTAAACTGAATTCCCGTATCGTCTTCCTCACTTATGTTATATAAGATTTTCTTTTCCTCTATATTTTTGTTCACGTTTTTTTGCCAAACTTCCAAAGCAGTTGTGTATTTGTTAATTGGCTCATCAATATTCTTAAAATACTTACTATCTATGATGGACAAGGGACATCCTATCAGAATTAATTTGTTGACATTCCCTGGATGATAATACAGATAATCCAATGCAATAGTTGCACCGTTAGAATGCGCTAAAATATTGATTTTAGAAAGTTTAAATTCTTTACGTATGTGCTCTATGTCATCAACAAAATTGCCAAATGTTATCAAACTATCGGGCGCAGGACTTCTTAGAGATCCTCTTTGGTCAAATAAGATAAAACGATTTTTATTTGAATGGGGAAGCAAAGGATCGATCAAATACGAATGTTCCGCTCCAAAACCCCCATGAAGGACTATATAGGTATTTTCCGCCTTTTTATTTCCTATTTCCAAAACGTATAAAGAAACACCATCATCCGTTTCTAAAAAATGATAAAGCCCATTTTCTGGTAGATATTGTGAGAACGAAATTATAGGTAGCAAAAGGAAATAAACACAAAGTAATTTACCCTTGTATTTCATTTTATTTATTTTCTAAGTTCAAATTATAAGTAAACATCACTTAAAGACGATTTAGATAAATAAACGTTACAACCTACAAAAGCACTTTTAAAAAACTGTTTGGAATTTAGTGACCTCTAAAAGACCTTTTTACAAAAGCACTAACCGTTTTTAGGCTTGGCGAGGATGGCAATTTTAAATCCGAACCTTTCCAAAAAACACTAGTCATTAGGAAATTCTCAGGATTTTCCAAGTGAGGACTAACCAAGCAATAGCTTAAATATGGCTTAACGGCCACCCTTTTTATTCAAATAATTTTATTGTGTAATCAAATAATTCAGTTTCGCCCCATTTGCCATGTCCTGGAATCACAATTTTGGCATTAGGATACTTCAGTTTAACTTTTTTTACCGTTTTTGACCATTCTTTAACATTCGAATCTCCTAAATATCCTTTGCTCGCTCCAACCTCCTTAATCAAACATCCGCCAAAGACTGCGTTGTCATTTGGAAAATACCCAACAATATTGTCTTTTGTATGGCCTTCTCCGAAATATTCCGCATAAACTTTCTTGGTTCCAATATCTAATGTGAGACTATTATCAAAATCTTTTATTGGATTAGAGAACTTCTGATCATTCTCTTTAAGTAATTCTATAGTTTGTTTAGAAGCATAGGTTGGAATATTATGTTCTTCAAATTCTGCAATTCCTCCAATACAATCGTTGTGAAAATGCGTTGGGATAAGAGCTGTTATTTTACATTTTAGTTCTTGAGTTATGAAATTAATTAATTCTTTCGAACTTTTGTTGTCCGTTGGTGTGTCAAAAACAACACCTTCATTTTCATTTATAACTAACATACCATTACAGGCAACTCTTCCAAAATCGTCTGTATTTAAATAGGAAATATGTTCATAAATATGATTTGATAGTTTTTTGATTATTAGATTTTCTGTTTGGTAAGCTATCACACTATCAATTAGAGGTTCGCTGTTTGTTTCATTATTCACTTTTTGACTTGTCTGATTAAGTTTATAAGATGATTGCTTACAAGAAATAAAGGTTAAACATAAAAGAAGAGAGAAAACTAAGAATATTTTCATATTATTGGTATAGTGCCGGTTTCAGAAGGCATATAAATAAAACGGACATACGAATTGACGTATAATTTTGAGAAAATGGACTTGTTACCATGCGTAGATTTTTTAATTCATTTTTATAAAACTACTAATTTTCAGGTCGGAAATTCAATAGTTCGATTATCTTTTTTAAAGCTATTTTCGCTTCCTTCATTACTGGTAATAATGGCCAGATGTGTGGCATATTCTTTCCTTCAATAATTTGAATATCAACCTTGGCCTCAATAAATTTTTCGATTGCTAATTTTTGGTCTGGATAGGTAATATCATTTTCAGCCAGAAATAGAATAGTTTTAGGAAATCCTTCAAAGCTCCCATACATTGGGGAAATCATTGAATTTTTCAAATCATTTTTCTCTACACACATTTTTTTTGCACTTAACACTCCTTTTTTAGACAGCATTGAATCAAGAGCATCAACTTCTTCTATTTCAGGATTGGTCATGCTCGCATCCATAACGGGTGACACGAGAATTATTTTAAAGGGCAACTCTCTATTTTCTTTGATTAGTCGTTGAATTAAAGCAACAACTAATGTTCCTCCTGCCGAATCGCCCATCATTGCTATTTGATGTGATGGATATTTCTCTAATGCTGCTTTGTATATGGCATCTATGTTTTTTGAAATTTCCGAAATCTTATTCTCTGGTGCTTTGGGATAATCACACAGCCAAATCGTATGTTTTGTTTGTTTGGCGATTTCTTTTACGGTATCCCAATGGTACTGTGCTGGGCCAGAAATAAAAGCCCCTCCGTGAATAAAGATTAATAGTTTTTTAGCATGGATATCCATAGCTACCTCAGTAATTAAGGAATCTAAAACTTTAAAACTTGATACGTAATTTTGTGCGAAAAACTTACCCTTTGGATAATGAACATCGTCTTTTCTTATTTTTTTAAAATCTATCGGGTCTTTACTAAAATCACTTTTTAAACCTTTAAGCTTAATTACTAATAGTGTAAAATAAAAGCTTAGGCTATGTTTCATGATATTTTTCTTAGTTCTACTCTTCTATTCAAAGCTTTGTTTTCTTCGGTATTATTTGTGGCTATTGGTTTACTATCCCCAAATCCTAAGCTTTTTAAACGCTCGCTTTTAATTCCCTTGTTTGTCAGGTAATCGAGGATGCCCTTAGCTCTTACTTCGGATAGTTGCATATTATACTTTTCATTCCCTACATTGTCCGTATGTCCTTCAATACTAATTTTTAATTCAGGATTCTCGGATAATAATTTAAAAATTTCATCCATTGTAGGCAGTGCATCTGCTTTAATATCGGATTTATTAGTGTCATAATTGATATACAAAGTCACCATTCCCTTTTGGTCAAGTGCGAGTTTCATTTGGTCGGCCTTGATAAGTTTCGACGTTATTTCTATCGGTTTTGTTTTTAGAATTGCTATGTACAAACTTGCCCTATCGTCAGATTCATTTAATTGTACCCATATGTTCTGTAGGTTCTGTCGGATGACATAGGTCCAAGTTTTAGCATTCCCTTGAAAACCATAGGCAGTTCCACTTAAACCATAATCCGTGATTGGATTCAACTCTTCATTTTGAACAATTGCTTCCCTAGGTACTTTCCCTTGAAAAAGTTCAACTGCTCCAGCATCCATAAAGACTTTATTCAAATTTTTCGTAAGTTCCAGAATAGAAAACTGTTTATTTTCGGTCGTTGAAATTCTCCCATAAAATAAGCTGCCTTCGGGTAGTTCAAAATTATTTCCGGTCCAAAATCGAATCGATTCATAATCCCGATCAAATTTACTTGAGTACTCGTAGCCGTCTGGAAGATCGAAAAAAGGTAGGTCTATGATAGTAAAGCTACTCAAGGGAATTTTTGAGATGTCAAAATCCTTGCTCTTAGTTTCGGTAATTTCATTTTCCTGAACAGTTTTAACATTATTTTGATTTTCAACTTCTTGGGGAGTGCTTTTTTCATTTGAATTCTTACAAGAAATTAAAGAAATACCAATAAGAATTGTAGATAATAAGATTTTTTTCATAAGTTTTGTGATTTAAGGATTATTTACTCTTTCCATACTAGCGAATTTGGGATTTTTAGCACCATTAATCCTTTGAACAAGAAAGCGAGTACTAAAATATTATATAATCTCTAATTCAGCAATTGTACCCTTCAATATTAGTTAATCATTTGATTATTCAAACTCCTAAATCCTTCTAACAGCTTATGAAGTTTAGTGTTTTGTTTTTTAATTATTTTAGGTCTAAAATAAATCCAGTTTAGAAGTAACCATAGTAGGGTTACTATGCTAACTATGATTCCTAAAGAGATGGACATTTTTGAAACATATTCAAAAAGATAAAGCCCTATACCTAAAGAAAGCATTATAAAATAAACACTCAACATTGTTGTTTGTTGAAACACTTGCTTTTCTTTTAATTCGATAAGGTTTTTTAGGCAATCTTTAATACTTGGTTCGGTTTTATTTTTAGATAGCAAAAATAACTGACTATTATAAGGCAATAAAAAAATAATCATGGCCAGAATACATAGCGTAATTCCAATTTTGGTAGTAATAAGTTCCGGTTGAAAATAGTACCAAATAACTCCCATAAAAGTGATAGTTAAAAAAAGTGTCACATTGACTATTATAAGTTTAAGTATGTTATCTCTTTTCAATTTATCCACCTTAATAAAGAGCTCTTCAATTTTAGGAATATCCATTTCCTTCTTATTCCATATTTTTTTAAAATCTATATTAGTGTTCATTTTTTTTGAATTTTTGGGTTAATTTTTCTTTTATTCTGTGAATTTTTACTCGAACATTACTTTCTGATAGTCCAATAATTTCTGCTATTTCTTTTTGTTTAATATCCTCCAGCTCAAGAGATATTATAATGCGATCTATTTCTTGAAGCTCGGAAATACATTGATATAAAAATTGCAAATCATTTTCTAAAGAAGTTTCTAGAACTTCTTCCTTAATATCTGCTGGAAATCCAGACTTCGGCATTTTATTATCTTTCTGAATTTGACGTAAACAGGTATTAGAGGCAATTCTAAAGATCCAAGTACCAATAGCAGACTCGTTCCTAAACTGTGGTAATTGTTTCCAAACTTTAATAAAAGTTTCTTGTGTTAGATCTTTCGCTGCATCTGCATCATTTACGTACCCCATACACAGTCTAAAAATCTTTTGCCAGTAAGTGTTATAAATAGTTTCAAAATTCATTATTCAGTCCATTTTTTAAGGGCAATAATAAATTTGCTTTGCTGGTCAATAAACAAATTATGAGAGCAATTTTCAAAATACTCTAAATGGTCTTTACCAATTAATCTTCCAATTTCGGCAATTTGAATTTCTGAAAACAGCCCATCATCTTTACCATATAAACCAAAAACAGGTGTATTATTTTTTACTACCTTTTTTAGGTTTTCTTTTATATCAAGGGTCGTATATTTTTCGTTTTTCCAAAACCCTTGCGGAGCTTCGTACGTCATTTGTGAACCATATTGCACAAGTAAAGTATCCGTTTTAAACTTTGAATAGATCGCTGATGCTTCATTTGTTGGCGCTTTTGGATAATAAAATCCGTTTTGCATGGCGTGGCTAAAACAATAGGAACTATACTCAATGGAACTTTTATCCATTTTCTCCAAAATATTTATATAGTTCAGATTAACGCTATCCTTTTTATTGTTATAAACGACTTTGGATGAATTCAAAATCGTAGAAAATGTTTCTTGCATCGTCAATGGTCCTGATACTAGAATAACAGATGTAGTTTTTTTAGGGTATTTTTCAGCGTATAAGGTGGCTAGGACACCGCCGAAACTGTGACCCATTAGCGTTGCTGATGTTAATTTGTACTCATCGTAAATTAAATTTAAATCTTCAAATGTTTTGTCAAATGTATATTGTGCGTTTTTATCCGTTGATCTTCCTTCGCCACGCCTGTCATAAACAATAACATAAAAACCATTTTCTGAAAGTTTTTGAGCTGTTGTTCCTTCAAAGCCCGCTGCATTAAATCCTGGTCCTCCATGAAGGTAGATAAGTGGCTTGTTCCTTGGGTTACCAAATGCCTTAGAATAAATTGTTTGCGAACTAGCTGATATTGTAGCTATAATGAATGTAAATAATAATAATAGTAGTGTATTTTTCATTTTGTTTCCTTTATGTTTTCATTTAGATACAAGGAATTTCAAAATGTTACAAATAAAAAGATTCAATTTACATCTAAAAATTTAAATTTTGAGTCTACCACAAGAATTGAATATTTAAAAGAAAAAACTACATATTAACTTCACTGCACAGTCATAGGAAAACAATTTTAGCAAATATCTTAAGTGCTATTTTATCAAATATTACTCGAAACAAATTTTTCTTTAGAATTTTTTTAGGAAATTTTTAATAATCGATATATTACCTATTTTAAAAGACAAATAGGAGATATCACTTTTATTCTGGATTATTAATGAATCGATGTGCTACTTTAAGTTCCACATTACGTTCGCCATTTTTTTCGTTTAACTCTAAAAGTACCCTCCGATTATTGGAAAGTGAAAATTTCGACATCACAAAAACGAATCGATTTGTTTCATGCGCTATAATTTTTGAGGGTAAATCGGATTTGAAAATAGGTTCTTGATATAGACGTTGTAGCGATTTTCTTTTTCCCTTTTGCCTAGTTTCGATAGAAAGATTCAAGAAATTCACATCAAAATCTAAAGTAGAATTATTTTTAATTTGAATAACGAAGTACAATTCTTCTTTGTCGAAAACTATATTTTCAACACTTAAAAAAATACCCTCCTGTTGCTTTTTTATTCTTTTGACACCCTGTTTTCTATCTAGGAGAAAGATGCTGAATTGTTTATAATATTCTTTTTCCAAATCAAGACTGTTTACAGAAGTTTCAGTAATAATAGAATCAATTATAATTGGCTTTTCATTCCCAATACTGCTTAATCTTGGCACAAAATAATTGAGTTTAGAAAGCTTTTCTTTATACCTTATGATATACGAAAATATGTTTCCATTTTTATTAAGGACTAAAAGATTACTTTCTTTTCCAGGCTTCGCTTGAAGCAATCCGAAATACTGTTCTTTTTCTCGATTATAAGTAAATACAAAATTATCTGCACCAGTAATTCCTTGACGAATGGGTTCTGGAAAAAAGAGTGCTACGTTTTTCGTATCGTTGGCATAAATGGTATCGAGAGCTTGTTGAGCGTTAATCTGGTTAATCCAAAAAAGCAGTATGGTTATAGTGTAAGTTTTCATAATAGTGTTTTTTAATTAATGCCGATTATCGGCTTTTAGAATTAATTTGTAATTGTTCAATACCGTTACTTTTACGTTTCGATTACTACGTCTGAGTACTTTAGTAATTCCGCTTACTTGTGGAACACTGGGGATGTTGATGTCACCTATAATGTCATCCATTACTTCTGTAGTAGCTTCCGTCCGAAAGCTGTTTTCAATGTAAATTCCTTCACTACCATCCAGTAAATCGAACGCTTTTAGCTTGGTAGCATGATGATTGATGTTTTCAATTTCAATTATTGCACGATTGGGCTGAAAACTAATGAATCCAAATACTGGGGTGTTCTTGGGCATTTGTTTGCCATTAATCATTGCATCTTTAGTCAGTCGCATTCTCAATCGCGTATTAGCTCTTACAACTTGGTCACCATCCACAACCACGTGAATGGTTGCATCTGTATTTCCGATTCTTGAAATATCAATTGCCTTTGGCGAGGATGCAAAAAACAGTTGATGTTCCAAACCCAATTCCTTAGCTTGAGTTTTTTGTTCCCTTTTATAATCAGCTGAATCAATTTTCTGGGTATTCTGTTGGACAGCTTTCTTGTTCCCGAAGTTCTGATATTGTTTTTCCGAATATTGAATTCTTCCAGCATCATAGATGCTATCCACAATACGTTTCTTATCTCGTTCGGGTAAGTCAGGGTCGTAGTAACCCAAGGAATCAATCAGTTTTTCATCATAAATGCTAGGTGCATTGTTTTCGCGTACTTCCTTCAGGTCATTAATGGCATCCAGTTTAGAAACATATTCCTTTTGATTTTCTTCTAAATCAGGTATCAGGGTGTGTTCAAGGTTTTTATTTTCACTTTCATCATCACCCATTAACATCACGGAATACGAAATGAGGAATATGAAAATCACAGCCAATACCGCGACAAATACTATTTTGTTCTTTTCTATTTTCATCTGTTGATTTTTATTTGTTTTTATTTGTCAGATGTAATTCACCATTTAATATTGAAAATAGTTTTCAAAATTGATGTGGCTCATTTCATAATAATGGTTTTTAAAGGCCCATTATGGGCTTTCATCATTTAGTTTTTTCAAGGTGTTCTCGAAGTAATTTGTAATCAATAATCCGTGCGGATTGTTAGGGAAGTTTCGGTCTACCATTATTAGATTTCCAGTTGAAACTAGTTCGTAGGTATCGACAATAGAACCTCTATTTATTTCAAATATGGTTGTAGTTGTAAAACTGTAAGAGTTTTTATTCTCGATCACTTTTGAATTGATACTCAAGACTTTTTGAACCAATGAATATTGTAATAGCCGATTATAGACACCATCCGCTTTTTTCTGTCGGTATAGGTTATCAATTGTACTATTGCCCAGCCAAAGTGCTTTTTCCAAATTACGTTCGTAATTGCTCGCATCAATGTTATAGAAGAAATTGTGGAACAGCTCTAAATGCGCCAGCGCTTCGACCTTAAAATTCTCTTTTTGGGTAACGAGTTTTAGCGGAATAATGGTGCCATCAGTATTAATGGCAAACGCACTGTTAAGTGCATTTTTATGGGTTGTGAATGCCATCCAAACCGAAAAGGTACTCGATACCAAAGCACACACGACAACTGCCAAAACGATGAATCGATTTAATTTTAGGACATTATAAATATTTG
>TARA_R110002012_G_scaffold8195_6_pt1 | contig 27515 bp, 28 predicted proteins | sample TARA_R110002012 | Tara Oceans TARA_R110002012 (sample SAMEA4396515) | marine metagenome | biome: Westerlies Biome; feature: [DCM] deep chlorophyll maximum layer (ENVO:01000326); material: water (ENVO:00002006), including particulate matter (ENVO:01000060) such as... | depth 40 m | reverse complement strand
TGCTCTTTAAATTAATACAAACCAAAGGAAATAACATGAACATATCACAATTAACAGACATATTGTTAGATATAAAAATAGCTGCAGAGAAAACAGATAAAAGAGATCTAATTGAACACGTAAAAAGATTAAGAGAGGTTGGATTAGAACTAGATAACAACGGAGATATTGTAAACAGTTTAAGACCAAAAAGGAAATAGTTATGAATAATGATATTGATAAAGATAAAATAAAAATGAACAAAAATAGAAAAGCAAAGCCTTATGCTAGCCTTGAAACAACTACTGAAGATGATATAAATATGTTAAAGAATTCAATCTTAACACTTATTTCTAATGCTAAAAAATCTAACGAGTTATATCAAGAAACAACTAAACAGTTAAGTGAAGTTGCTGCAATTGCTGAACATCACGCACAATTTATTATTAATACTAATCAAAAAGTTAAAATGCTTATGCAATATTTAGACATTGACTACAATGATGTTGTTGCAAAATATGACGTTAGTAAGGATAGAATTGATATAAAAGATTTACCAAGGGATAAAGAAAATGTCTAGACTATTAACAATAATAAAAGTTCGAGAGATATTTAGACGTAATAAAGTGCAACTAACTACAGATGCTATTAATCTTATGGATGAACATATCTATAAAGAAGTAGAAAAAATGGCTAAAAGATGTAAAGAAGGTAATGTAAAAAGACTATCTGCAGATTTATTTTGGGTAGCATTAGGGAGAAAATAATGAATATAAAACAGTTTATGCCTAAATTCTTAAAAGAGCTAAGATCAGGTAATTGGGATCAGACAACAGGTAATTTAATAAAAAAAAATGATTTTGAAGATATATCTTATTGCGTTATTGGAGTCGCTTGTAAAGTAGCAGGTGCAAAAGATACAGACCTGGTTAATCGTGAAAGACCTGATGAAGTTTATGGATGCGATGATTGGGGTCAGCCTGATTATCCAGATTATATTAAGTTTAAAGAGTTATTTAAATATTCAGGTTCAAACAAAACCAATGTATTTTTTACATATGACAGAATATCTGACTTAATAGATTTAAATGATGATGATCAAGACGGTTATGATAAATGGTCTTTTAAATCATTAGCAGATGAAATAGAATATTTATACGATGGATGGAAAGAAGAGGTATAATATGCATGGCATAGTAGATGGTGATATATATATTAAAAAAGAGTCAGAAAAAGATAAATTAAGAAACTTTGGTAAACCAGAAGGGTCTTGGACTATAAATCTTGATGAAATAAATAATAAGCCAATAGAAAACATAGTATATTTTACTGAAAAGTTTATATATAGAATATCTTATAAGAAAGCATTCAAAAAAGGATATATTAAAAAACTAGCAGGTGAATTAAAATTAATCGTGCCAATAAAACAATGGGTAAGGGAGGAAAAATAGTGTTAAAAAATGAAAAACAAGTTGTTAAACTTATTGAAGAGAGATTAGAGCTTGGAAGAACCAGATACGGTGGAGATATACCAATCAATGGAGAAAAACATAGAGATAATCTTAAAGAAGCAATTGAAGAAGCTTTAGATCTATCAGTATATACTGCTTCATTACTAATTGAAAAGAAAAACTATCTTAATAGATTTTTAAAAGCTTATCATTTATTAATGGGTTACTGGGATCAGTTTGATCACGAAACACAAACAACATTAGATAAAAAACTAAAGGAATTAGGACTATGAGAACAGAGTATAATGTGTCGTTATTACAAACAAGAACTTGTACTAGAATGCTTAAATTAATCATTGATTTAGACAGGGAATTACAAGACGTAAAGTCAACAATAAATAAAGATGAAGACATTAATGAATTGCATGAAAGAGTATTAATGATTAAGAGATTACACCATAAAGCCTTAAATTCTCTTGCCGCATTTAATAATAGAATACACTCTGAGCAGATAAAATTAATGTTTTCACCTGAGAGACAAAGGCGTTATGATGAACGAGATTAAAAGCCCAATAGATCCAGTTAATATATACAATAGATTTTTACATTTAAAAGAAGAAGAGAACCAAGCACTACGAAATAAAGAAAATAAAGAGAAATATTCTGCATCTGGTGCTGGTATGTGTAAACATAAACACTGGTTTGACTATAATGGCTATCCTAAAACTCAATCTAGAGATCAAGATTTAAGAAAAATGAGACTTGGAACTATTTTAGGTGAAGATTTTGATAAAGCAATGGATTGGGCTGCTGAATACAGTGATAATAACGTTAAAATTTACTCTGAAAAGGCTGTTTCACATAATATTTTTAATATAAATGGTCATTTTGACTTGTTAATTGTTGAAACTGACACTAATTCCTTAAAACCTTGGCGTAAAGGTTATTTATATGACTATAAATCTTGTCATAGTTATAAATATTCACAAATTGAAAAAGATGATACTAATAATTACAGTTATCAACTAGCAACTTATGCATTTATGATAGAAGACTCTGCTGAATTATGTGATGAAGTTGTTAGTATGGAACTTTTATACTATAATAAGAATGATAGCGGCATTAAATCACAAAAAGTATTGAATCCATATAAGAAATTAGCTAAAGATTACTGGAGAGAGGTAAATAAGAACCAAGAAAGAATAAATGAACCAACTCAATTTGGTTTAGAGATGTTAAGAACTCCTTATAAAGCTTGGGAATGTAATGGTTATTGTCCTTATCAAAAATTTTGTAAATCACCACATAAAAAGGAGAAGTAAATGGTAAAACCTAAAAAAGTTAAGAAAAAAGCTAAAAAACCTAATAAAGTTGGGAATTGGAGAGGAATTGAAGACAAATTCTTTAATAATGTAAGAAAAGGCTTTATAAACTTAATGAAAGCACCTAAATAGGAGTAAAAATGTCGCATAAAGAAAATGAACTAAGTATTATCAGTAATATGTTGCCCCAAATTGAAGAACAATTAGCAAAAATAACAAAACATCATAATCATGTAAGTGAAGTAGCTACACCTCCCACTTACGTTAAAAAGAAACAAAGTATGGACTATGTAGAAATATCTTATATGAAAATGATGGCTGATTTGTATTTTCCTGGTTGGTCTTGGGAAATAATTAATACTGAAGTTTTAGGAACAGAAGCATATGTTGTTCACGGAAGGTTAACATATTATGACTCTGGAATTAAGCGTGTTGGTGATATGACAGCAGCCCATAGAATACAAAGATCAAGAGATAAAGATACATTTGTAGATATTGGCAATGATGTTAAATCAGCAAACACAGATTGTATGAAAAAAGCATTTAATATGTATATGAACATAGCAGATGATGTTTATCGCAATCAAATAATAGATCTCAAAGAAGAAGATATTGTTTTAGTTAAAGAAAAAATGATTGAAGCAGGTTTTGATGATAATGAGATTAATAGAATACAAATGAACGCCAAAAAAGGCAAAATAACAAAATTGGACTTAGATAATTTGTTAAAATGGATTAACGAAGGTCCTAATAAAAATAAGGAACAAAAATAATGAGTTTTGAAGAAAAAGTAACATATTATGATCCGTCTGAGACTGAAGAATTTGTAGTTTTACCAAAAGGTACTTATAAAGCTAGAATAAGCAATTTTGTACTTAAAAAAACTTGGACTAATAAAGATAATCAAGTAGCTGATATATATGAAGCTAGTTATAAACTTGATGAATCTATATCTAGTACAATAATAAAAGATGAAAAAGGAAATGAACACCCTGGAAGTAAATTTGTTTCTAGAGAAGTAAAAAGTAAAGGTTTCTTTTTATGGAAAGCTCCTGGTAAAGATGACGATTTTGTATCTAATCCTGCTGGAAATAAAAGAATATCTATATTTTTAGGATCTGCAAACTATCCTCTCGTACAAAAAGAAATGGAAAATTCTTCTGGTACTAAGGTTACTGTTGTTGAAATTCCTGAAGTAATTGATGAGTCTAAAATAATAGGGCAACCTGTTATTATCGAAGTTACTCATGAAGAGTATAATGATAAATTATACGCTAAAGAAATGAAAGTCATGCCGTGGAAAGATGCTCCTGCTGTTAAAGTAGAAGAAGAAGACGACGACTTACCATTCTAAAAACCCCTTTCACAAAGATCTAGTAAGCCAAGGTATGGTTAAGAGTTAGGCTGAAGAAGGTAGCTCTTTATAAAATCCTACTAATACGCTCGGCGAACCATGCTTGCTAGATCATATTAATAAATCCCTGAAAAGAAGAAAGAATAAAATGAATAAATATCAACATGGTGATGTTCTAATTAAAGAGCTAAAAACACCAATTAAAGAAAACAAAATAGAACAATATGGAGATCTAAAAGGTCAGAAAACAGATCTAACAGATAAAAATGAAAGATGGATGCAAGAGAATAGAGTTGTTATTGCCGAAGGAGAAGTTACAGGGCATGCCCATGCTTTTAACTTTGATAATAATCCTAATGTAAAAATAACTTTATACAAGAATGCAGATAGATACGGGAGAAGAGATAGTGATACTCCAGACTTTATGCGTATTACTGGTGGTCCAGCTACAATAACACACGAAGAGCATAATCCAATACAAATTCCTAATGGAGATTATTCAGTTAGTCAAGTTAGAGAGTTTGATTATATTAGTCTTGAATCAAGAAGGGTGGTGGACTAATGCAGGCAATAATAAAAGAGCTGCTATCACCTTTCTCTTTTATAAAAGAAAAACAAAATAAAAATGGAAGGTATAATAAGTTTTATAATACTAGAACAAAGTTCTGGTGTTACAAAGCTTTTGGAAAATTCATTTTTAAACATAAAGGAAAAGTGTATGTAAATTGGCAAATCCCTGAAAGTAAAGAAGAAGGCATGGATAGACCTCTTATGGTTTGTGATAAAACTGGATTTGGTGAATTAAAGAATGTTGATTCAAATGATTATGCTACTTCTTATTATGCCTCATCTACACTTGATGCTATGCAAGTTGATCATATACAAAAATGTCATAATGTAAGCATTACTGGAACTATTATGTATAAGACTACTGAAGCGATTAAAGATAAAGTAAAAGATGAAAAGCATGCAGCTATTTATTGCCCTTCATATTATTACTTAGCTAATGATCCAAAAACTAAATATGCATTTGCTCCGTTAATGTGGTTCAATTGGGATGGTTCACCAAGCAAAGATACACTTGAGAATAATGAGTATTATCATTATAGGAAAAAGATGTTAGATGCTTATTTAGATGGAATGAGAATGCGTACTAATAGAATGGCAACTGCTAGAAGAGCTAATAACAAAGCAATTGCTTTAGTTGACGCAGCTTCATTGTCAGGTGATTGGTCACATGTAGACCCAGCAGATACATTTAAAATACAGAATGTAAGTACTAGGCGTAAAATGTTAAGTCATTTTAGTGTTGAACAAATTGTTGCATCGCAAAACCCTGAAACTGTTGATACTGATGAATTAAATGGCAGTAAATATGAGTTAATTAAGTTTCCACAAACTATTGACGAAAATGCGCCGTTTACACATTGTTATTATCTAAAAATGTTAAATGTTTCTACGGGTGAAACACACTTAGAAGGTGTTGCTCCGTACATAGAAAACAATGACATAACCTGGGGTCAATTTGCTAAACGTAAAACTCTTTATGCAGAAACAGTTCAGGCTGCACTTGCTTGGAGAGATCGTGATGTTAACGAAAATGGTTCTAGAGGTGAGTATCAAAGTGATGGACAAAAGAATGCTTCGTTTGATTTAGAAGATAAATTCTACAATCAACCTATAGCTCTTTCATAAAATGGCAAAATATAAATGGCGTTGCCCTCATTGTGGTTATACAACTGATCCAGCGATTATGACTGCAGAGGCACGCCATTTTTATAACAAACTAAAACCGAGTATAAAAGATTTAATTAAACGATTATTTAGCATAACTAATACTTATACTTATAATGGAAAATTAAATAAACAACAAAGAAGCAAATTCGTGTATGGCATCACAAAAATATCCAATATCAAAGATGTCATACACGGAATAAATCTTTACATGACTCAAGAAATGTATAAAAAAGGTTATACACTTGATTATTTAGCTGCAATAATACGAAATAATGCAGAACGTAAAGAAATAACCCTGAAAGCAGAACGTAAAATGAGAGGAACTGATCCTCCAGAGGAGAAATAAAATGGCACACGAATTAATGGATAACAATGCTATGTTCTATGTTGGTCAAACACCTTGGCATGGACTTGGTGAGAAACTAGAAATAGCTCCAGACACAAATGAAGCACTAAAGCTTGCTAACTTAAACTGGGACGTATATAAAGGAGAAACTTTTATTCAAGTTCCAAAAAGTGAAACAAATAATCAAAAGTTTTTAAATAGCTGGAGAAAAACTGAACGATGGAAAAAAACTTATCATGAAACTGGTTATTGTTCTACTTATAGATACAATAAAGAAAATGAAATCGTTATACTTGGTCATGTATCTAAAAAATATGAAGTGCTACAAAACCATGAAGCATTTCAACCATTTGATGAAGTTTTATTGGATCGTGGATATACATACGAAACAGCAGGTGCAGTTAAAGATGGTCAAAAAATATGGATTTTAGCTAAAGCTCCACATCATACTAAAGTAGGACCAGATCAAGTTGATCAATATGTTCTTTTATTTAATAGTCATAATGGTTCTACGGGTGTAACAATGAAGCCAACTGCTATTAGAGTTGTATGTAATAATACGCTTGAATTTGCTTTAAATAGGAAAAGCGATAGTGGTATTACCTTACGTCATACAACGGGCGTAAAGGACCGATTAGACAGCTTAACGAATGCTTTAAATGCTTGTGAAGAAGATATGGAAGTTGCATTTATGGCAATGCGTCGTATGCAGCAAGTAGAAATCAATAAACAAGTAATGGATAAGTATTTTGAACAAATATTTCCTACTTTAAAGAATAAAGATATTGAAGCATATCATCCACTAACAAAACGCAAGTTGCCTAACTTTGCTAAACCCATGTATGATAAATTACAAAACAATTTTTATAATGGAGTTGGTAATAACGGCAAGACAATGTGGGATGCATATAATGCTGTAACAGAATATGTGGACCATAATAAAAACTACAGAGATCCAATGTCTTCAATAGGCTTTGGATGGGGAAAAGATACTAAGGCTAACGCTTTTAAGATTGCAAAAAAGCACGTTACTCCTTAAACTTTCCCTACCCCCAAAACGGATTATAACATTAATTCGTTCAAGTCGGAACTAAAACAACAATGAGATAAAAGCCACCTTAGGCTGGTTGGCACTGGCAGTGAAACTTTTCTGTTTGCTGGTGGCTTTTGTGTCTTAAAAAATAAAGAAACGGAGAGAATAATGACTGTTTATACAGACCCTAATACATTTGTTCAAGAATCAAGGAATAAATTTTTATTAAGAATTAATTCAAAAGAGTGTAAAGTACTTTTAGAAGCTTTAAAATCTTTTGATAAGATTGATGCTAAAAATAAACCAAGCACAGATAGTCTTAGAAAAGCTATAAATCAAATTGATAGTGCATTGTTATCTGAACCAGCATCAACTACCATTGAAATGAATGGCTATGACGCACAAGTAAAGTGCGAACCATGCCAAGATTAGTCAAAGCACCGTTAATGAAACCACAGCCTCAAAGCATTGACGCAGAAGAGTCTGTATTAGGAATTGTTTTAACAAAACCAGAAACAATAACTGAAGTTAAAGAATTTATTCCAAAAGTAGATATATTTTATTATGACACTAGTCGAATAATATGGAATAAAATGCTTGAACTTGATAAAGAACATGAAGAAATAGATCCTGTTTCTATTATGTCTAAATTATCTGATGATGAAAAAAAGAAAGTTACTGCTTTTTATGTTACTGGATTGCTTACAAATATAGTTACTACAGTAAATTTAGCTAATCATGCTAAAATTGTATTAGAAAAGTTTTTACAAAGAGAATTAATAAATACAACTTATAAAATTCAAGAATCTGCATATAATAATACTGAAAAGTTTGACGAGTTAATAGAGTCAATGAAGAAAAAGACAGATGAATTAACTTCTTTAACTCCAGATAAGGAACCCACATTAGATGATATAGTTTTTGATACTTTAGAGTCAATTGAAACCAGTGGTAATTATGTTAAATTTGGCTATGATAGGTTAGATAAACTTGCTGGTGGAATGACTAAAGGTGAGATTACTGTTATAGCAGGTAGACCTTCACACGGTAAAACTACTTTTGCAATTAATCTTGTAAAAAACTTTATAGATCAAGGATTAAAAGTGCTTTGTATCAATAGAGAAATGACTAATGTTGAGATGATGAAGAAATTAATTGTTTTAGAAAGCGGTAAACTTAGTTATTCTGATATTAGAATGAATAATTTAACAGATCAATCTTATAAAGAATTGCAAATAGTTAATGATAGAATTATTAAAAAATATACTAATAGATTAATAATGTGTGATACGGCTAGAGATCTTAAAACATCAACAGCGCAAATAATGAGACATAATCCTGATGTAGTTATTGATGATTATATTCAATTAATTAAAATGGAAGGTTATGATCAAAGACGTTTTGAGCTAGAAACAGTAATGAATGAATACAAATGGCTAGCTAAAACATATAAAATTGTTCCTGTATTGATTAGTCAGCTTAATCGTGATATAGAAAAACGTATAGATCCAATACCTAAAATGTCAGACTTAGCAGAATCAGGTTCTATAGAACAAGTAGCAGAAAATGTTCTTTTTGTATATTATGATTATAAAGTAAACTATGAAGAGAGTGAACTTGGTAAAAACAAAACTCAAATAGTTGCAGCTAAAGTTCGCTATGGTGAAAATAGAAAACTTATATTTGGATTTAATGGTGACAAAGTTTCTTTTCATGAGAATGTAGACAACATAAATAGTACTAAAATTGATCCAGAAGAAGATCAAGAAATAAAAGATATGCTTAAAAAAGTTAAGCAAATTAACTTAATCCCAATGAAGTAAAAGCGAGACGAGCGGAGTGTAACGGAGCGAAGCGAGTTGAGCGGAAAGTTGTTATGAAAAATAGATACATGGTATATTGGAAAAAAATGTTAACTAAAGATCAAGGCGACGCACCAATGAGAGATTTTGACACAACAATTGAAGCAAGAGCTTACATAAGAGGTTGCGTTGACGTAATTATAACATTTGATAAAAAAGAACAAAGCAGAGAAGTTGAATTATTAAACGAATTTAAAATACAAAGGATAACTGATGAATAAATACAATTCTTTTGAAGAATATTTAATTGCAACTCCTATGTGTGATTATGACAATTGCAGTAATGCAGCTGTATATGAATTTACTGATGTAGTTTTAGCAGATCCTGATAAGAAGTTTAAAAATAGACATTTAAAAAGAGTCACATTAGGTAGAGCTTGCGATATGCACTATAAAGAAGTAAGAGCTAAATATGCCGAATCTTAGTCATTGCATAGAATGCGATAAGCCAACGGCTATATTTGAAAATGGAGTTCCTTTTTGTGCTAAATGTGCAATAGATAATATAATCCCTGAACCAACAACCGCAGACCCATACAATAAGGAGAGTAGCAATGATAAGAGAGATAACACGAAAAACATTCAAGATTAGACCATCAGGAAGAAGTAGTGATTTTATATCACCTTCTTTTGGTTATGGTTGCTTGCTTGATTGTTCATATTGTTATATGAAAAGACATAAGCCTTATGGCTTAGATTACGCTAAGAACACAGGACAAATACTTACAGAAATAAATAACCATGCTTTGTTTGCTGTTGTTGATAAGCCCAATCAAACAGATTCAGAGTATATAACATATGACATAGCTTGTAATGAAGACTTTGCTTTACATAGTAAATACTATAATTGGAAAAACATATTTGGATTTTTCAAAGACCATCCTAAAGCAAAAGCAACATTAGCTACTAAAATAATACCTGATAACTTTTTAGAATACAATCCTGAAGAAAAAGTTAGAATAAGATTCAGCTTAATGCCGCAAAGTTTATCTACTGATTTAGAACCAAAGACACCTAAGATAATAGATAGAATAAAAGCAATTAACAGATTTAGAAATGCAGGTTATGATGTTCATATTAATTATTCACCTGTTATATATTACAGAGATTTTAGAAAAGACTACTTAGAATTGTTTAATCTAGTTGATAAGCACGTAGAAGATAAAGACAATGTATTGTCAGAAGTAATATTCTTAACTCACAATAAAGATAAACATATATATAATGAACAAAATAATTATAAATCAGAAGACTTATTATGGAATCCTGATTTGCAAGAAAAGAAAACATCTTCTTATGGTGGAATAAATGTACGTTATAAGTATAAATTAAAGTATGAAATGGTAGATATGTTTAAACAATTACATAAATCAAAAATATCTTGGAATAAAATAAGATATATATTTTAAGGAGACAGTATGCCAAGTAAAAGTAAAGCAAAAGGTAACCGATTTGAGCGTTTAATAGTCGATATGACTAAAGCTTATTTTGATTTTCATATAAAAGTAAAAAGAGCTTGGGGATCTAATGGCGCAGCTATGGGTCAACATGAAGAAGTAGATATTTTAATAGGTGAAGATTTTAAAATACAAGCTAAATGCAGAAAATCAATTGGTCAATGGATGATACCTAATGAGAATGTTGATGCGCAAGTTATTAAAGGAGACAGAGAAGAACCTTTAATTGTAATGAAGTATGATGATTGGCTTGAACTTCTTGGTCACGCTAATATTGGTGGCTATCCTAAATACAAGAAGAAATGATGTTTTGAGCTGGTAATGTCGGAATAGGAACTACTTTAAATGCAAAAGCCAGAGTAACCGTCAAACTCTGGCTTAATGCTTTTCACCCTGAAATGCTAATTAGATGCCCATTCCTAACTAACAAAAGCTATCTTAAATTATATATTTAAATTATATATTGCAACTATAATGATCTAAGATCAAAATCAGGTATTAACTCGTCTATTGCTTTAGCACCTGGTCCTGTAATAATTGGCGCCATTAATCTTTCAAAGTGCTTTTTGTCTCCTTTATCAGGGAACCTATCAACAGCTCCAGTTACTTGACCTGCAACAAGAATAAGTTCGATAATTTGATTCCAACCTACCCCTCCAAATTTCCTACTCCACTTACTTATATAAAGATCTAAATCCTCTTCTCCTTCACCCGTAAATAAAACATTTAACATAGAATATGCTAAATACATAGCAGATAATGTTAGTGATCCTGCTCCAGATACTCCACGAATAGCAGGACTTTTCATAAAAGATGCTTTATTAAAAACTTTAGACAAACCATATATTGCTCCAGGTGCAAATAGCCACGCTTCAAAAAACCCAACTAATAATCCCATTCTTATATTTCCACCAAGAGACTGAGCTGCTGCTGGGTTTACATCTCTTATTGCTTTTAATGGTTGTGATTTCCCTCCGCTAAAAACTTTCTTAGCTAATAATCCGTATGCATCTGTAGACATTAAAGACAACCCCATAGTATAAGGAGCTGCCATCATTCCTGGTAAAAACTTAGCATAATTCATAAGTACTTTTCCATTGACTACTAGTCTTCTTGGAATTTCTCTTGTGTCTAAGTTTCCTTCTTTTGTTGTTTTATAAGGAGTCATTGACTTTGCAAAGTCTCTTTCTGTTTTAATTTCATACCCCGTCTTTTGAGAATGCCATATCCTCATTTTGTTAAGTGCGCCAGCTATAGGACCTCTTAAAGCTGCGCCTACACCACTTTGTGATAATGCAAAATCAGAAATAGCAGCAAATGAAAAGCCCATATCAATAGCTCTAGGATGTTCTTCATGTGGGGCATAGCCATATTTAACTGCTTGCTGTACTCCTAAAACATAACTTTCAGATCTTAACTGTAATTCAGTTTCATTAATTGAAGGAAGTAAATTGTATAGATTCATAGCTCCAGAAAAAACAGTTTTAATAAAACTCCCATCTTCTACAATATTATTCCCTCTTCTAATAGCCCATTGAGCCATAGAGTCAAGCCTTGATCTTCTAATATTTCCTTTTAATTTTTTTATTGCTTTTTGCCATATTTTAATTTGATTAATATTTTGTTTCATTTTATTTTTATTAACATTACCACCAACTTCTGCAGTTAATGCTTCTTGTTGTTTTATTAATCCTTTAAATCTTTGAATGGCTTTTTTAGCTGCAGCTTTTTCTTCTGGTCTTAAATTTTTAGCAAAATAAGTGTCAACAAAAGAAGACAAAGTATGTACCCCAGCTCTTTCAATCCTCTCTGCCCATTTTTGTCTTCTTGGACCTTTTAATTCTGCTTGCGCTCTATGCACTGCTTCATTGCCAGCAATATCTCTTTTTAAAAAAGCTGCAGATTTATTAGTTAATCCTTGAAACATTCCCCATAAAAGACTAAATGTAGTCCATGAATTATATCCTTTTGAAAAGTTTCTTATAGTTTCAGGATTACCTCCATATTTACTTGCTATATTTTCTGCAGTAAGGTCTACTCCAAATATTTGACTGTGAGCATTTTTATTATAAAAAGTAGTATTAAATACCTGAACAGCTCTATCTATTTCAAGATCAGTAGCCCCATTTAATTTTGCATTTAAAACAGATTCATATACGCTTATAACGCTTTTATTTCTTTGTAAAGCATGAGCTAATTCATTTGCATAATCAAGAGGAACATCCTCTGTAGTTCTTGCCATGTCATATTCTGCAAAAATATTAGAAACTTCTTTAAAGTTTTGATACCAAACAGAAGTCCTTACTGGCATATTTTGATAATATTCCTGATCTGGATCTAAAGCAAAGTCTATTTTTTGTTGAACAAAAGAGATAGAAGCTTGATGATTTAATATATCTTTAAATAATTGTTTTCTTTTAGCTGGATCTTTTTCTAACTCTAAAGCACTTTGCTTTGCTTGCAAAGTTCTTTCTTGTTTATTTATGTTTTTTTGAAACATAGCTGGAACCATATCCATTAAAAACATATCAGGATAATACTTGCCTGTTTTTCTTCTAGCTATATTTAATCCGCCAATATCAGAATCAATATCTACTAAATCTTCTATACGTTCAGCCATGTATTTATCTAACTTAGCTCTTTTAGCTTTATTTTTTAAAAAAGCCCATTTTTTTGTTGTTGCTGCAACAGCTTCTTCACCTTCTAAACCCATTTCATTTAACATAAATCTTAATTGACCGATTGATTCTCCCAGCATAACAAAATCACTTTTTCCTCCTTCAGCTGTTGGAGTTTTATCTATACTTTCAAGCGCAACTCTTTTTCCGTTTATATCTGTATGCATAAATTGACCTGGCTCTAAATAAGTCCATTTACCCTTTATTTTTGCATATTTTTGGTATCTTACTACATTGCCATTTTTTGTAATATTAACTCTACCTTTCATTATTTCACTAAATAATTTCCAAGCACTATCTTTTCTTAATCCTGTTTTCGTTTCTTGGTTAACTACCCAAGTATTTAAATCATTTATAATTGAGCCTATTCCAAATTTAGAAGATCCTAATGCATCAGCTTGTTTATCTTTTACTGAAATTCGTTGATTGCTTAATATCCATTTATTTGCCAATCCTTGTGCATTTATTTGAAATTTTTCAGTTTCTTTATTTACACTATGCATTAATCCAGTCGGATCTAATCTTGATTGCGCCCTAACATTCATATACTCATATTGCATATTTCCAATAAATCCACCATCTTCTTTAAACATTTTTCCGCCGTTAATTTGATCAATTAAATCATGATGAAAAATTCTCAAATCTGGAACTGGAACTGTATCATACTTAGGTATAGGTCTTGTTGCACTTTCTGTCCATTCAACTTTAACGCCTTTGGTAATAATATGCTCAATAGCTCTATCATTAAATGACTCATTTAAATGCATATGATTACGAAGCAAGGTATCAATTTCTAAAGCTAAAAGAGTTTGTTCTCTTTCTCCAGCTTTAACAAACCTTTTTGCAGCCCACTTTCTATCTTTTTCTGATATTTGTCTTTGACCTTTAAAGTGATTTAAAATTTTATTTTTAAATTTACCAAGCTTACCATCATACTGTTCATATCCATTTTCTTGATTAAATCCCTCTTCAACCGCTAAATCATCCATGAATTCAGTCATTCTTTGTATAGTTTCGTTCTTATTTATATCATTACAATTTGGCATATTTTATTCCTTTATTCGCAACCAAAATATCTTTTTACAGTTTTATGAAATCTTTCTTGAGGATTAATCTTGTAATCTTCATAGCTGAAATTTTTATCATTAATTATTTCGTTATATTTAACGTTAAAAGGTAACATTACTTCAGGATGCATTAATGTTTCGCTTACAAAAATTCCTCTATCTGCCATTTGTGGAGGTATTTTACGAGCATTGTATTGCATATGTCCATTTTTAGGATCCCAAACACCATTTAAGAATTGATAAGTACTTGCTATTTTAGCAACCTCACTTAATTCTTTATAGCCTACATTTCCTTCAGTACCGTTAATCCAATCATCAGCAAACTGTGTAAAATCAGAATTATAATCCCATGTTTGACTGTTTGCCTCTCTTTGAATTGACTCTCCTTCTATATCGTTTTCAAAATTAGCATACACACTATTCATTACAGTTCTCATTTGAGATCCCCACTCTTCACCTTTTTCTATCTCTTGCAATATTTCAGCATAATCTTCATCAGTTAATTTATCAAATGTTAGATTAGGATCCCCAACATCTTTTTGATAACCTTTTAAAGCCATTTCTAATCTTTTTTGTCTATCAGAAATACTTGTATAAGCTATATCATGCGCAGCTTTACTATGTAAATCAGAAGGATTAAACAAGTCATCTATTGTTAAATCAGCAGGCATAGTTCTATATGGTAATGTTGCTAATGTTTCATGAGGATGACTTTTGGAAGACAAGTTTATATCTTCTACTAAATCATTTGCCATACCATCCCATCCTCCTTCTATATCTAAATCTCTTAATCTTTGCCTTATCATTCTTTCTCTGTTATTAACAAAAGTGTCATAAGACTCACTTAATTTAAGTACCTCAGTAAGAGATAAGGAGTTACCAAAAGATTCTCCTTTTTTAATAGCTTGAGTATATTTTAATGTTTTAATATATCCATGATTAAGTATTTCATATTGTAAATCACTTAGTGGTTCTCCATTGCTATTATAGAATAATTGCTCATACAATTTTTGTTGAGAATAATCCCAGTGAGTTAATAGCCTATGACTAACATTGTCAAATGCTGCTTGACCCCATAATTTATAATATTCTTCTAAAGTTGTTTTTTCTCCCGTTTCTGGATTAGTCATTTTAGAAGTAAGTTTTCTAACCTTAACGACTTTACCATCTATTTTCATTTCATTAAATATGTATTGACTAATTCCAGCAACTCTTTGAACGTTTGCTATTTCACCTATAGCAGTTTGACCAGCAGACATGTCTCCCATTAATCTTATAGTTTCAGATAAAGAGCCTATATTTGGACGTTTAACATCTTTAGTATATTTGCTAAAATCAAAACCTTCCAATGTTGCTTGATTTTCTCTCATTTTAGTTAACATATAAGTAGGTAAAACGCTAACATGACCTGTATCATGATCATGATCTGCTTCAAACACATCTTTTAATTCTATGTCATTAATTAAAAAAGAATCACCAATCCCGCTTTCAAATTTATCTATATTATATATTCTGTAACCACCTCTAGAACCAATAGGGTGTCTTACTAGCATAACACTTATGGGATTGTCTTTTATTAATTGATTTAATTGAGACATGCTTTTACCCATAATTGAAGTTTTGTCTAAAGATTGCAAGGAAGATAAAGATTCAGCTATTACATTTTTAATAGAGTGTTCAAATGGAAGTACAATATTTCCTTTTTCTACTGTATCTGTAAAATTAGCTCTAAAATCTAAAACAGCACCTTTTTGTTTTACGTCCATAGCTTCAATTAATAATTTGTTTTTAGCTAAAACTGATAAATAACTTGTTTGAGTTGCATGTAGTCCTGCTTTTAATCTTGCAGCTTCCACAATAGTTCGTGGAACAGAATCAGGATGCCTTGAACGCATATCTAAAACAAATTTATCAGCTTTATCAGGATTAGATGCTATTTGATACATTCTATTTAATACTTTAACGGGAGCATTTGGATTATATTCTGGGGTTCCATAAGCACCGCCTGGATCATTAATTAATTTATTTAAATTATCAATGTAACCTTCGTCTGTTATGTAATTTGCACTTTGCATTGGGAAAGGAGCTTTAGATTTATCACTTTCTGTCATTTGTATATGCCCTGTAGCTTCAGATGGTAACATAATTAAACTATCAAAGTTTCTAAACTCTCCAAGGGAAACTTTAGATTCATCAGTTGTTCCAAGATGATCTGTATATACATTAAAATTGCCTTGTTTGTCAGCAGTATATATATTTTCACCATCTTTATCTCTTCTTATTTCTGCTATTTTTTCTGTACCGTTAAATATTTCAGCTTTTTCAGCTTTTGAAGGTAATCCATATGTCATTTCTTGCAATTTCATTAACAAAAGCCCGTTATCTTCTAATGTTTCTGGATTTTTTCTTCTAATTACTTTTACAGTTTTTGCTCTTTTAACTCCTTTTCTTGCTCCAACTTCTTCTGAGTACTTTTGATCAAACACCCTTTGAGAGGTAATTAATTGACCGTCACCAACATACTCATTGCCAACTGCCATTTTAACTACTAGTTCTTTTTCAACAGATTTTCCGCCTGGATAATAAGTTTTTGTGGTCAGAGGACTCGCCTTACCCTTTGAGACAGCATCTTTAGATGTGCTTAAATCTATTAATCTTAAACTAGACTCTCTTCCACCTGTTCTAGTTAAAGCAGGTGTAAAAAGTATTTTATTACGGTGCATTATTGTATGTGCATCACCCATTAAATGATAGTCAGTGCCAAATATTGTCTTAAACGCCTCATGTCTAGCAATGTTAGCAGCTCTATATTTAGATGGTGATTGGTATTGTTTTGCTAATTCTTCATCTGTTAAACCTTCTCCTTTGTAATTATCTACAGTATTTTTGTCTATTTTATAAAGAGCTTGTTCCATTTCCCAATAAAGCTCATAATCTTTAGCTAACTCAAAATGTTCATTAGTAATGTCAATTACTCCAAGCTTATCTGTATCGCCTCTAATAAATAATGCAATTTTATTTTTTGGAGCTAAAACATCTCTAGAAAGCCTTGCCATATCATCGCCATCAAGAAAACCGTAAATCTTTTTAAGTCTTCCTGTAGGTCTATTGTTTTCATTTAGAATAAGCTTGCCAGTAATATCTTTATTGTATTGAAAAGATCTTATATCTGTTCCATTTAACCAATATAATGGATAATTACCAAACCTGTCATACATTGTTGGTCTGTCAATAGTAGGAAGGTTTGGACCTTTCCTTATTGTAATGTCATCTATTCCAACAGTTGCTTCTTGTTCTACTTGTTTTTTAGCTTGTAAAGTATTTGGTTTAAATCCAATTTTATCTTTTTGTAATTTTAAATTAACACGTTTATTCTGTGATGATTCGTATTGTCCTGTTTCATTGTCTACTATCCAACCACCACGATTAATTTTAAGATTGTTTTCAGGTAAATTACTTACAAAATACTGATTTAATAATCTTCCCTGTTCTAAGTCGTTTGCAATAACATCTATAGGAGTTAAGCCTTCTTCATTTATAAGCCCAAATTCTTCTTGACTAATAACTTTTACCCATTCTTCAAATGAATCAACTAATCTAACTTGATCTTCAATTGCTTTAATTTGATCTTTTAATAAAGTAATACCCATTCCATGAAAATAAGCAGAGTTTATATGAGTATAATTATCAATTTTTATATCTGCGCCTTCTGAATATTTTTTATGCAATCCTTCAGTCATAGTCTCAGAACTATTCATAAAGACTTCATCAATATCATTTTGTGTTACTTTTAATTCTGCAGCTATTTTTTCATTCCCTTGGAATGCTTTTAAAAAAGGATCTACAAATTGCGATACATCTATTGTGCTTGGATTGTAATCATTTGCCCAATCGTAAAAAGCTTCTTTTAAATGATTAGGCATCATAGGTCCTGCCGTAACTACAAATTTTTGGAAGTTTTCTGATGATGAATCAATTATATCTGAATTTTTAACAATATCAGCCCAGCCTTTTAAAAAGAATTTATTTATTTGTCTTAGTTCTTTTGATTTAAAGCCTATTTTAAAACCAAACATGCCTCCCTGTAAATCTATAGGTGGAGCGTTTTCTATAGAGTCTGCAATAATTTGATTTCTAGACCTACCTTCTGTAGGAACTCCTAATTTTTTAGCATAATCTATTAATTTATCTTCAGGAAGTTTTTCAAGCAACTCAGGAGCTAATGTATTAAATGGAATAAGCTTATTAACTTTCTTTTTAATATTAGCAGCAACGTTTTTAGTTGCTTTATTAAGAGGAACTTTAGCAACTGCAGCAGAAGACTTTCCGTCACCAATTAATTCAATAAGACCTTCTTTATCTACCTTTACAACTCCACTTTCTTTTCGCACAGTCCATTCATCATCAGATCTTTGAAATACTTTAAGACCTGCCTTTTTTGCTTTAGCAGTAAGATCTTGAGAAGAAATATCTTTTTTAATTTTTGGTTTTGCTTTAACAGGCTTGGGTTTCTTTTTCTCAATAGTTTTCTTTTTAGAAGCGTCTGGAATAGAAGTAGCTTCTAATTTGTTTAACGTTTCTTGTAACTTCGCTTCTCTTTTATCTAAGTTAGAAAGTTTCTCTTGTCTTTCAGCGTTAGTTATATTTTGATCAGATAATGGAGTATCTAAAAGATAATTCCTTGTCATGTCTATTTCATCAATAGTTCTTTCTAACATATCTTTTTCATGAGCTTGATATTCAGCTACTTCAATAGGTTCTTGATCATCAAATGTTGGTTCTTGAGTAAAGTCTTCATCAGGATAAGGTAAATTAGCACTTGCTAGTTTTACTTCTTTTTTAGTTTTTACTCCAGGCATTACATTTGTTTTAGATTTTCTACCTTTTGCTCTTAATTCTTTTTCAGGAATTTGAAGTATTTGAGAAATTTGTGTATCAGTAAATTCAGGAGCAGCTTTATCTAAAGTTTCTTCATTTATTTCTATGCCTGCTTGTTCAAGAGTTTTTTTATTAAGAGCTATTAATATTGCTGCTTCTGCTGGATTTTCTATTAATTGGTTAAGTTCTTCAATTTTTTGAGGCATTCTTGTAATAATTCTGTCTTTAGCAACCTGATCTTCAGGATATATTGCATCAGCAAGTCTTTCATAGCTAGGATCAAATAAACTACCTGTCAAAATAAGTTGATCATCTACACTATCTTTAGAGTCAATTTCTCTTTGTTCTAATTCTTGAGTCTTTTCTTTTTCTAAAACAGAACTTTTTATATCTTTGTCTTTAGTAAGAGCAGCCAAACTTTTAGAACCAATACCAATAGTTGCTCTCATAGATTGACCAAATAATCCACCAGCCATAGCTTCATTAAAAACCTGTCCCATATCTTTTCGTTTTTGAGGAAGTCTATCTGATAATAAAGTTTGTTGCATCCAAGCTTGAATACCTTCTTCTGTAGCCTCTACTAAAAATCCTTTAGGAGAAAAAGCTGCCGCTGCTCCCCCACCTTTTTTTATAGTACTAAACCACTTTGAAGCAAAAATACCTTGCAATGACTTTGCACCTTTACCTTTAGCCATTTTAGCACCAAAAGCTTTAGCAACTTGTCTAGCTGCAGCTCCTGCTTGCAAATTATTAGCAACTAATTCAATTCCAGTAGCAAGTTTAGCATATGCCTGTCCTAGCTCTGTAGCTATATCTGTTATATCTTCATCTTTTAATTGATCTGCTGTAATCTTATAATCTTTATTTAGCCAAATTCCATATAGTTGATCAAACTGCTCATCAGATATTTTACCTTTTTCAGCTTTAGCTCTTATTCTTAATTTCCTCATAAAATCTCTTGACTCTGAAAAAGCATCTCCAGATTCTAAAGTGTAACCAATTGCTGAAGCAGGTAAAGTAGCTAACAAACCAACACCCATTCTTGCAACGGTAGTTAAAGCTCTTACTTGTGGAATAAGTTGAGCTGTTGCACCTAAACCAGTACCTAATACAGTTGTAACAGCTTGAGAGCCGAGATTTTCTGTCATTTTATAAGCTGCATATTTAGGATTTGATAAAGCAGTGCCTATACCTCTAGTTAGTGATTCAATTTTTCCAGCAACAGTTCCTCTCTGAAAAGCTTCCATAGCTTTTAAATCTTTTTCGTCCCAAGTTAAAGTATAACTACCAGTAGGAGGGTCTGCTTCCTCTAGCCTTTTTTCTCCTCTTAATTCTTGCAGGACTCCTTCTTTCATAATGTCGTCAGCATAATCTTCAACTGTTTTAGAAATATCAGGATTTGCTATACTAGTACCGTGCCTTGAAAGTTGAGGATCACTCATTTGTTCTATTGTAGCTAGTAAATCTCTAGAAGCTTGTTTTGCAGTACCAAAAGCAATATCCTTTCTTCCAACCATTTGATTATACCAATCGCCTGGAGAATCTACAGATTGTTCTTTTCCAGTAGATCTAGCTTCAGCTGTTATCATTGGCACTATAAAATCATGATAAGCATCCTCAAGAATATTATCATAAGCAGCCTGCATTTGCTTGCCTTCTTTTGTTTCTTTTTCTGGAACAAAATTTTGCAAATAGTCAACCATTCCATAAATACGAGTTCCCCAGTTATCTGAGAATCTATTCTTTATACCTTCAGGTAAATTTCTAAAACGTATATCTTCATTTGCTATCATCATAGCTTCTTTTTTATACATTTCTAAATCATGATTTGAATTTTGATCTGTTTCTCGATTAATAGATTTCCCGTAAATAGATCCTTCTGATAAATCAATATCTAAATCTGTTATTTTTTTATATTCTTCTTCAAAAGGAATAAAAATGCGATCATAAATGTTTACTGTTGTTATGTCTCCATTCTCTAATTCAATATCTGTAGTAATTCCAGGATTAAATTCTATAGGAGCAATATTTAAATTATCTGGATCCATTGCTTGGTAACCTTCTTCAGGATCGCTTTTAGTCAACATAAGATTTCCTATAGATCCAAGATTTTTCTTTCCACCTTTTATAAATTGCATTTATTATCTATTCTTTCTTTTGTTAAAAATACTTGTTCTATTTACGTCTTCAACTTCGCCCATCTTAGAATCTTCATACGGAATAAAAATTCCATTCTCAATATCACTTAACAATTGCGCTCTTAATTGAATCATTTTTTCAACAACTGATTGAGATTTAACATATAATGGTTTACGATCTGTACCAGTATTATAGCCAATAGCACTTGCCAGTGTTAATTCATCAAACTGATCATGAAGTTTATATTCTCCAGATTTAATATCCATACTTTGCGTAATTATCTCATCCATAACGTTTCTATGTCCAGTTAGGTCTTCATTCTTTTCTGTAGGATCGCTTGTTAAAAATTTAGCATTATTAGCTATTTCTTTTACCTTCCCTGTACTAGTTTCTATATCTGCATTAAGCATTTGCAATATTGCTTCATCTACTTGTCCTAGCAATCCTTTTGGATCGTAAGATTGTAATGCATTTTGTGCATTTCTATTTCCATAAACACTTACATTAGGAATTGATTTTATTATAGTTTTAATTTGTGGAGGTAATCCTTCAGCCAGCGAGCTGTCAAAACTAGGAAGACCTATTGGATTAATACCCCTTTTAACTTCATCTATTGCAGCTGAGTATCCTGAAATAGCTCTGTCTAATTTATTTGTTACTATTTGCTTATCTCTTTTAACTTTTGCAGTTGCAGCCTCTTTAAGACCTGATTTTCTTTCATCTCTAAGTGTTGTAGGCATAGTTTTCATTAATGTATTAAAATCTTCCCATCCTTCTTGCGTGTTAATTTTTCTTGCTACATCATATTCTGGTTGAATTACATCTGTTAGATAACTTTCTTCTTCTGGGCTTAATCTTATTGATTCCATTTTATTTTTTTTAGCTTGGTCTATTTCCCCTCCTGGTGTTCTTGGAATGTAAGCTTGAGTTCCTTTATAACCGTATTCCTCTCCTGGAAAATCTATATTAGGAGTAGATAAATTTGTATCATAAGGAAGCATTCGGGTAAGACCTTCTTTTCTTTCCATTACTTCTGCTAAATTTTTATTTAAACCTTCAAGAGTTTCTTGATTAAGACTTTCAGATATTATGTTCTTTTGATTTTCTAGATTATCAATTACTTCTTTATATCCTTCAGTTTCATATGACTGCATTAATTTATCTGTTTCAGTTTTAATAGTTTCAGCTGTCCTTAATCCTGCTATTTTATTTACCACTTTAGCTGCTTTTATTGCAATTTGATTGTCATGATTATGTACGCCAATTTTTAAAGTGCCTAAACTTTTTAAAATTTGTTCCTGATCAGTGATATTACTTGTTTGATCTGACAATTCTAAAAGTTCATCTGATTGATCAATTAAAGGGTCTGAAGTAGCTTTATATAATTTTATTTGGTTAGTTATTTTATTAGCTTTTTTTGTTTGTTGTGAGTTATCTAATGTATTTCTTAAATACATCAACCTTATTAATGAATTCATTGTAGCCATAATTTAGTCCTTTAAGAAGTTAAGAGAGACTTTCCAATACTTAAACCCAAGCCAACAGCAGGATTAGCTACTGATACAACGCTAATTCCAGCATCTACTATTGAGTTAATTGGACCCCAAGTCTTTTCTTTTTCAGCTTCCGCTATTTGTTTATTTAATTCTTCTAATTGAGCATTCCTTTGACTTCTTAAATTAAATTGTTCAGCCATAAATGCATCTTCTGCTGCAAAAGCTCTATCTTCTGCCCTAGATAGTGAGATATCACTTCTTGTAGTTGCAGAATCTGTTAGCTCGTCTTGCATTTGTTTAACAGATCCAGAAGACAAGCCACCAGTTTTAGTTGACCTTGCTTTTTCTAATTGATTATATAATGCATCATTTTCTAATGCACCAATCTGTCTTCTTTCTTCAGATAAATTTTGTCTAGAAGCTTTCATTGCAGCATTAGTTTCGTTTGCCATTCCACCAATTGCGCCTTCAAGTCCTCTTCTTTGATCTTTCAAAGTCCCTATAACTTTTTGTAATTCTTGATGTTTAGCTACTCCTCCAGCAATAGCTAATCCTGCCGCTGCAGCTTGCATTCCAACGTTGCTTTTAGCAGCTTCAGTTGCTGCAGGAGTAGTAGAAGCAGAAGCAGGCGGTGCTGTCATTGCTTCTACTGGCTGTTTAGGAATAGGTGCTATTTCTTCAGAAAGATTTTCATCAAATAAAGAAAAAGGATTTTCAGTATCTACCATATTTAAATCTTCTAATGAATCTGGCAACATAGTTTCATAAGAATCGTCTAGTCCAACTGTAGGTCTTTCTGGTTTAGGAAGAGGATTATTACTATTATAAACTTCTTTAACATTTGATATTTCAGGAGACTGATACACCATTTTAGGATTCAATAAATTCTGTTGTGCATTAGCACTTGCATTCATACCAACTTTCATATTGTTCCCAGTAGCTCCAGCAACTGCATTTTGAGAAGATCCTTTTACCAAATATTCACTTTCTTGTTGCCATGCAGTATTTCTAGGAAGAGGAGGTCCATATGCAGGAACAGTTCCATCTCCGTAAGATTGAAATGGAACATTAGATCCTCCTGTGTGATTAGTCATAAAATTATCATCAAACCCAGGAGTTTTAGGAAGTCCCCACTTGCTTCTTATTCCATACTTTTCTGCCATTATACTAAACCTTGAAAATATAAGTTCATCAAATTAACATCTAAAACATTTGAATCTGCGTCACTATCATCCTTTTCAAACAATTCTGCATAAACAGGAAGCATTAATGACATTTCATTTAATTCTTCTTGAGTTTGCCTAGCTTTGCCAAGGTCTTTATATTGTCTTTTTAAAGTATCCTGTAATCCAATAGCTTCATTGTAGCTATCTTTAACTGTTCTTTGAGTTGCAATAGCTTTATTTCTGAAACTTTTTGTGTCTTTTGCCTTATATGCCATAATCTTATCCTATTGTTAAGTCCCGAAAAATCTTATTTTATCTTTATCAGTAAATGGATTGGTAATTCCAAATCCAGCTGCCCCTTGAGTTAACTCCCATTCTCCATTGTAATCAACACTGTTTGTACTTCTTTGAGCTATTCTAGACTCATAGAGGCTTCCATCATTTGTTTCTACTACTTCATATACATATGTATTATCACCATTTACTGCAGTTTTAAGCGAGTCAGATACAGTTTCCCCACTTTGCCCTGCTCCCATATACTCGCCAACATCATTTCTAATTGTGCATTTAAAATAACCTCTAGCCAATCCATCAAATGCTCCAGATACATTAGTAAAAGTAGTAGTTCCTATTTTAAAATCTGCCCACATAGAAGTAGCAGAAGCTGATCCTCTACAAGTTGCAGCTAAAGAAGTCTGACTAGTACTGTCACCATTGCCTCCAGCAATATGACCAAGTTGCCCTAGTTTTAAATTTGATGGACTATTTAGAGCCACAACCACATCCCTTACTGTTAAGTTCTTTTATAGCTTCAATAATTAAAGGTATAAGCTTATCATATTGAACAGCATGATACTTAGAATCAATAGGAGCAGTTGTAACAGCCTCTGGAAGGACTTTTAATACTTCTTGCGCACTTACTCCTACCTTTTCTTCTGAGCTGTCATATCCAAGGGATTCTGCTACAGAATTAGGACTATAATAGAATCCATTTAGCCTATCTATTTTACTTAAAGCATTTTCTATATTTTTATGTCTGTCTTTTAATCTATCATCTGAATAATATGCAGTAATTTCGTTTGTTGCTCTTATTTCTCCAGTAGTTCCTGAAGCATTAGTACCAACACCAAATGAATCAAATCTTACATCATCATCAGTATCTATATTTAAGGAGCCTCTTGTAGCTTGAGATGTTTGATACCCAGCAGATGCATGGTTTCCCCAACCATAAGCAGTGTCCCAATTAGAATTATTATATCCACTTGTAGTTCCAGTACCACCTCTATTTACTGGTAATGTTCCTGTAGTTCCAGAGCTTATATTAATAGTAGGTATATCTCCAGCAACTAATGCTTGCGCATCCCATAAATAACTACTACTACCTTGATCTGTTACTCGTAAAAACTTTCCATTATTATTAGAACTCGTACCTAGCGTTTGATCGCCAGTAGCAACATCAGACAAAGCACTTAAAGCAACACTACCAAGATCTAATGCATATTGGACAGTAAAGGCACTACCAGTATTTCCCTGAGAAACTGTAGCTCCAGAACCAGCTTGAAAAGTTACTGAATCTCCTGAGTTTACTGCCATTGAACTGCCAGCAGTTGTATCAACAGTCCAACTACTATAATTATCATAAGTACCAAAATCTGATACTTGTGATTTGGTTATTGTTAAAGAAGACTGATGTTGAGTAACACTGCCAGAAGATATTCTTGCATTATCAAAAGTTCCAGAAGTTATTTTACTTGTTGCTAAGTTTGGAATGTCTCCTGCAACTAAAGACACATTTTTCCAAAGACTTGTAGAGTTTTGGTAACGCATAAATTGACCATCAGAAAGACTTTGTATAGCAGTGTCGTTTAACCCTGCCATAGAAGTTGAGGTACTTACTTCCCTAAAAGTTCCATTCCCACAAAGATATTCATCTGCACTACCAGATTCTAAAGCAAGTAAAGTAACAGCTTGTCCTGTTGTTATTTCTTCTGCATCGCCAGAGCTGTTTGTATTTCTTCCTAAAAATCTTCTTCCAGCTATATTTTGTATTTTAGCATAAGTCACATTGTCATTTAATATTTCAGCCGTCCCTACAGAATTGTCAAGCATCTTAGCTTGGCTAATAGTGTTATCAGCTATAGTAGTAGGAACTGCTGTTGCTCCACTTGTTCCTCCAGTAACATTTCCAGTAAGTTCAAAAGCTGTAGAATTAGAGTCAACATAACCTTTAGTAGCTAAATGAGAAGTTTCAGTAGGACTAATTCCAACTTGTGTGCTGTTAAATGGTACTGTACCATCTGCAAGCACAGCTCCTTGGATATTTGTACCTCCACTTACTGTTATGTTAGTAACATCACCGCCAGCACCAGAACTTGTAGGATCAGAACTCATTGGAGTATAAAATTTCTTACCACCAATAAACTCAGATTTACGATAGCCAGCACCTTTGACAAACTCAGTAGCTTGCGCACCACGAACTGCTTTACCCTTTTGAGGCTTTATTGCAGCTTGATGTCGTTGTTTTCTAGTTGACTTGTCGCTTGGCATTCTTTCTTTCTCTTCTTCGCATAGCTTTATACTCTGCTATTTTTTTAGTAGCTAGTCGTTTCATTCGCTTTCTTTGTTTTGCAGCCTTATTTGCCATTACCTAAATACTTTCCATACATAGTTGTTGTATTTGAATAAGGTCTTTCTTTTCCAGGACTTGACTGATAAAAAGATTGATTCATTCCAGCATCTTGATAATATATATTTTTTGGATTCATTTTTTCCATAAGACTTTTTATAGCTTTATTTCTTTTTTTACCGCTAAGTTTTTTATTATAATCAGTGCCTTGAACAAAAGATACATCTCCAGCATCATCTTCAAATAATAAATTATAAGAAAGTTCTCCACTAAAAGCTTTTTCCAAAGGATCTCCTCTTGTCCATGATTTTCTAAATCTATCTATAGACCCTTCTTGTTCTTTATCTGTAAAAATAACACCTCTTCCTGACTTATCAGGAGTTAACCAAGCACCTGGGATATCTTCTGAAAGAGGAACGTATTCTCTTTTATTTGAGTCTTGTGGTAAATAATCAGTATAAGACCCTCCAAATGCAGATTTTTTTGTTTCATATTCTTGTCTTCTTACAGAACCAGGTCTTGTAGGCATTAATATTCCTTTTTTACCAATATTATCACCGATTGATCCCTTATCAGTTCTTCCAGTACTTGACCATTCAAATTCATCATCATCATAAACTTTATAGTCATAGTTAGATTCATATTCTTGATTAGAATATGCTTCTTCAAATAATTTAGAACCTTCTTTTGATTTAAGATACTTATTAAAAGACTTATCAGTTTTATAAGAAGATGCAGAATCGTCAAACTTTTTAATTTTGCTTAACTGACTAGGAGTATGTTCTCTTATTTTTGCGCTTTCAGAAACCATAGAAGTCCAATCTTTTGATTTATTATAGCTTGACGTATGTCCTTTAGTAGCTAGATCAACAGCCTGCCTAATCCCTTGCTTCCTAGCTACATTTAAACCTTTTTTTAATTTTT
>TARA_R110002012_G_scaffold7562_5_pt1 | contig 27565 bp, 23 predicted proteins | sample TARA_R110002012 | Tara Oceans TARA_R110002012 (sample SAMEA4396515) | marine metagenome | biome: Westerlies Biome; feature: [DCM] deep chlorophyll maximum layer (ENVO:01000326); material: water (ENVO:00002006), including particulate matter (ENVO:01000060) such as... | depth 40 m | reverse complement strand
TATCATATAATTTTCAAACAACATTAGGTGGTGGCAATTCATCTCAAACATGGGCAGGAAACGATACAACAGCATGGAATAATGCTGTACATACACATGTTAGTAGTGAAGATACATCTACTGTAGTAACAAGTAGTTCAGATGCTTTATGGATTAAACATTCAGGATTTAATTACGATGCAGGACAAACGAGCAATAAAGGAACAACTGCAAATACAGCTAATTTAACCGTAAAACAAGGTGATGTTACTTTATGTATATTAGGACCGGGAGAGGGCATTATGTTGCCTAAACCTGCTAATGCAACATGGAAATTTGCTGATGATGGAGCAGTTATAGCAGTTGAATATGCTTTATTTACATAGGAGATATTATGACAGTTAAAGAACTAATGGAATTAATAGGAGAAACTAGATTTAATTATGTTAAAAACTTAATTGAAGATGGTATGAATGAAATACAGCTAACTACTAGTGAGAATGTTACTCAATATACAGCTCCTTTAACAGCAGACCAAACAGCATATAATTTACCTGCAAATCTAGTGCAAGTTAAGACTGTAAAAATAAAAGATGAAGAGTCGGGTTATTATTGTCCCATTCCAAGAGTGGAAATAGATAAATACAAGGAGAAATAATGAGTTATGGTACAGATATAGGAAGAAAAATAGGGGAACAATTTAAGTATTTTGTTAGAGGCAGACAGCTAATGATAATTGAAATGAAGCTTGATAACGAAGTAGAGCATGGAAATGAACCTAACTATACTGCACCTAAAAAAACTATTACTAATGGATTGCTTTTAGAATATACAGCAATTCCTGACACATCAGAAATATTAAACGAAACTGATGTAATACCATTAAATGATACTTTAGCTTTAGCTTTAGTAGATTACTGCAAAGCAGCTTTAATAGATAAACCTGAAAACATGCAAAAAAGAGAATATTTAATGGCAAGATTTAAAGATAGAGTAGCAAAATATGTAAGAGTTAGAGTTGGTGGGATAAGACAAGTAGTTCAAAGGAATTTTTAATGACAATATGGAATAATAAAAATGGAAGTTCAACGACTAATTGGACAGTAGATAGTGAAGGAGAAATATCTACTTATTGGTCTACCAAAACAGCAAACACTCCTGCTGATATATATGGTTCTGTAGATAATAATACATCTGTAGAAGGTACATATAGTTCGGCAGCATTAGCAGCCTCTAGTCTTATAGGTGGTAAATACCATTTATTCGATGATGTTCAGTTTAAACTAGGTAACGATTCAGATTATACTTTTAAATATAATAGTTCTACTAATGGGTTTCAAATAAATGGAAATTCTACAAGTAGTAAGTATTTTTATGTAACCAAAGGAAATCAAGAGCTAATGTCAATAAACCATGAAGGGGTTTTATCTTTAGCAGGAGGATTTAAATTAAATTCTGAAAGTTCTTTGCCTACAGCAGAAAACGGAAGATTATCATTTTACAATAATAAGCTATATATAGCGACTTAAAAGGAGAAAAATAATGGCAACATGGAAACAGGTCCTGACCGAAGATGCAATATCTACTTCCGATACCTTAGGAACTTCGGATGTATTAGTACCTTCGCAGGCAGCAGTAAAAACATATGTAGATAGTAATAGTAGTTATACACTACCTTTATCTGCAGATGGAACAAGGGGTGGTTTACAAATAGGATATTCTGAAAATGGAAAAAATTATCCTGTAGAATTAGCTTCAGAAAAAGCATTTGTTAATGTACCTTGGACAGACACTCAACTAACGACAGAGCAAGTACAAGATGTAGTAGGAGCAATGTTTACAGGTAACACCGAAACAAGAATTAGTGCTACTTACCAAGATGGAGATGGAACTATAGATTTAGTAGTTAATGATATGAGTGCTAATGATGATGTATCTGTTGCAAATCTTAAAACTGCTTTAGCAAGTGGGTTTGGAAGTGATGCAGTTCAAATTGGAGATGCAAATGATGTAGTTACTATTGGTAAGGATTTAATAGTAACAGGTGATTTAACTGTTAGTGGAGACACAACTACTATTAACACAGCAACTTTATCTGTAGAAGATAATACTGTTATATTAAATAGTGGAACTACAGGCTCTGCAACACAAGATGCAGGTATAGAAGTTGAAAGAGGTAATGATACAAATCAAGCTTTTTATTGGGATGAGTCAGACAACCAATGGGCTATTTTTGCAGGTACAATAGCTGCTACAGCAACTTCGACTACTCCTTTAGCTTATATGACATCATTTAAAGCTGTTAATGCAAGTGCTGACCCTACAGGTGATGAAAATGGTATAGGTCAGATTTATTATGATTCAGGCAATAGTAAACTATTTATAAGAACTGCCTAATGGGGATTGTTACTAGGGGACCAAAAGAAGACGATAAAATAAAATGGACAATTAAAGATACAGAATTTATCGTTAGGCTGATGAGCAACACAAGTATCCCCGGCTCAGACATAGAACAGGCAGCAGAAACATTAACAAAAGTTAAGATGGTACATAAAAGACTACTAGAAAAAGAAGAAACCATCTAATGGCAACTTGGAAAGAAATAGTATTAAATGGAGATAGTTACACTTCTACCTACTTTACTCATATGGCAGGTAGGTATTCATTACGAGAAGATATAACTTCACTTATCTATCCACAAAATAGCTATTTTGTTACTTCTAATACTAGTATTGAAACTGAAGATATACCTTTTAGTGTTCATAGTTGTAGAGATGGGTTTGGAACTCAAACATTAAAAAGTATTAGTGTAATTTATTCAACAACATCTTCAGTAGGTGTTGGTGCAGCTATTGATTTTAAGTTTAAAAAACTTGAAGATTCAGAATGGACAGGTAACACATCTGACAACACAACACACGACTTAGTAGATGTTTGGGATTTTAGTTATAGTGGGTTGTCAGGACCAAATACAAATAAGATACAAAAGTATCAAGGAATAGGTGGTTCATTAACTAATTCAGAATTTGCAGAAGGTGACCAATTGCATTTACTTGTAAAAGCAAGCCATAATACAATGATAGGTGGAACTACAAGATATTATAATATTTCTGTTACTTGTGAATGGTCTTTTCAAGCAACATTAGAATAAAAGAAAATAATAAAAAGGAATTATAATGAAAAGTTTAATTGAAGCAATAATTGAGAGTGAAGGATATAGAAGTCGTGTATACAAAGATTCATTAGGTATAGACACTATAGGTTATGGGTTTGCAATAAAAGATTTAGAATTAGATGAAGATATATGTAAGCTCATATTAAACCAAAAGATTGAAATTTTAAAACATAGAGTATACAAAAAATTTGAATGGCTTGAAAATAGCCCTGAGGAAATTCAAAATGTAGTAATAGAAATGTGTTACCAACTTGGTGTAACAGGAGTATCCAAGTTTAAGAAAACGATTAGCTATTTACAAAAAAGTGAGTGGGCAAATGCATCAGTCGAAATGCTTGATAGTAGATGGGCTAAACAAACACCTAATCGTGCTAAAAAACTTAGCGAGATAGTTAAGGGGCATTCATGATGTTAGACAGTTTAAAAACAATATCAGTAAGTACTAGTGGTATGATAGTTACATGGATGGAATGGTTGCCTGTTGCAGTTAGAGTCGCAGTAGGAATAGCAACCTTTACCTATATGGTGTATAAAACAAAGAATGAGTGGTTAATTTATGAAAGTAGGAAGACCAAAAAAAAATAAACTAGTTAAAAGAGCGATTGTAACTCCGGATAAACATTTCCCATTACATGACCAACCTGCAATTAGTGCATTATGTAAAACAATAGAGTTAGTAAAGCCTGATATATATGTAGATTTAGGCGATGTCGGTGAATGGAGTGCCTTTAGTGCATGGAAATGGAAAAGAAAGAAAAAGCCGCCTCTAGAAGTAATGATACCTGATTTAGAGCAAGATGTAAAAGATGTTAATGCAGGAATGGACCAAATAGATGAAGCATTAGATAAAGCAAAATGTAAGGAAAAACATATAACTGAAGGTAACCACGATGATTGGTGTAATATGTTTGTCTCAGAACATCCTTATATTCCTCAATATAAATTTAAAAATTCAGTAAAATTAAAAGAAAGGGGTTATCAATATCATCCCTTTGGAAAACACTTAAAAATTGGTAAATTATATTATTATCATGGGCATCAATATGGAGGGCAGTATCATACTGCTAACCATTTGAGAAAACTAGGGTGTAATGTAATGTATGGACATTGGCATGACCTACAACAAATGTCGGCAACCCATATGGATGGCCCTAAATCTGCTTGGAGTATCGGATGTTTAAAAGATATGAAAGCAGAAGCCAACTCATGGTTATCCCACAGACGAATAAATTGGGCACATGCTTTTGCAATGGTCGAATATTATGATAAAGGTAGATTTACAGTAACAATAATACAAGTAATTGATGGCAAATGCTCAGTATGGGGTGAAGTAATTGATGGGAATAAGTAATGGAAAAAGAGGTTCAAGATACCTTACAAAAAATAATAGGAGAATATAGTTGGCTTTTCATAGCGGGAGCTGCTGTATTACTATTCCGTTCTGCAATAGAAGGTGTTGTAGAAGGGTTAAAAGTTTTTATAGGTAATGACCTCAACACAGATGATGTTATAACATTAGATGGAAGACCTGCTAGAGTTGTTAGAGTAGGTATTTTTAAAACTATATTCTTTGTCTATAATATTGGATGTGCAAATAGTAAACCATATGTAAAAGGTGGTAGTAAAATGGCAATACAAAATGATAAAATAAAAGAACATATTATTGAAAAACCATTATCTATGCTAGACTTAAGTAAATGGGAAGCAGAATGTGAGCAGGAGGATAATAAGTAATGTTATTGCCTGCAGCCCTAAAATTACTATCACCTAAATTAATTATTAAAATTATTGATTATGTTACAAAAGATAATGATTTAGACATTAAAATGAAAGCAACTATAAAAGAAGTAGCATCCCATAAAGAAGATATTGAAGTTTTAAAGAAAAATCTATGTAAACCTTCTAATATATGTACATCATGTGGAAAGGTAATAAATAATGCCTAGAAGTATTAACAATTCAGCACAGTCTATATCAGTAGCACAGCAACAGGTTACCAAAAGAGGTAGTTCTAGGAGAGAAGACTCTAATTATGATATAGAGCAAAGGTTTTCGCAATTAGAGCGAGAAATAGCCAATTTAAGGGCTGAAATAAAAGAGATTAATGATAAAATTGTTATAGTACAAAAAGTTACTCGTGACAAGAATGGTAAAGAAACAATAGTAGTTAAACAATCATAAAGGAGATATAATGGCATATGCAAAAGGCAAAGCCGGAAAAAGACAAAAAAAAATAGATACTCTTGCTAAAAAAAGAGACAAAAGAAAAGCTGCAGGAAAAGGAACTAAATTAGTTCAAAGAAGAATTAACCGAAAAGTTAAAGCTCAAAAATCAGCAGCAGCTAAAAAAGCGGCAGCTAAAAAAACAGCGGCAGCTAAAAAGGCAGCAGCAGCTAAAAAGGTAGCAGCTAAAAAAGCTAAACCTAAGAAAAAAGGTCTACTTAAAAGAGCATATAGTAGAGTTAAAAAAGCTGTTACAGGTGTTAAAAGTAAAGTAAAAAAGAAAAGAGTTGCTAGTGCTAAAACTAAGTTGGCTGCAAAAGCTAAAAAAGCTAAAGCTGCAGGCAAATATAGAAAGCAAGCTAGAGTTCAGAACAAAATCAATAAAAGATTAGGTTCAAAAAAGAAACACACAGCAAAGTCACTAAAGAAAACAGCTAAGAAAAATGCATCTTGGTCAAAAGCTAAGACAGCAGCTAAAAAATCAGGCGGTCCTAGCATGAGCACACTAGTAAAAGCTAGAGGAATGCATAAAAAAGGCTCTGCACAATATAAAAAAATACAAAACCAAATCAATAAACACTACGGTGTTAAAAAGAGACACTAGGAGGTCACATGGGTATATTAGATAAGTTAAAAGATGAGCTTGGCGACATAGCTGAAGAACAGTTAGAAAAAGTAAAAGGTGATTTAGCATCTAAGATAGATGATGTGTTTGATGAGGACCTACAAAAAGAAATAGTAGATGCATTAAACAAGTCTATAGACATTCCTTTTATTAATGAAAAAATGGAAGAAAAAGGCTTAAACTTTCTTTATGATGTATTTGAAGAAAAAATAAAAGCCGCTGTTAAGAAGGCTCTGTAATGCCAAAAGAACTACAATCCATAAAACAATTCCATGGAGGATTAAATACTTATTCGGATGCACGAGACATTGCACCTGAAGATTCTTCGGAATTAATAAACTTTAATCCTAGATTTACAGGAAGGCTAAAACTTCTTGGTATGTTTAAGTTAGATTCAACTATAACTAAAATAACACATACTGTTGGAGCGAGTAGTGGCCCTGTAAGTCTTAAGGATGGAGAAGAATATTTTGTTTTCAGTACAGATAGGAATGCTGCAGGCAATATAGGAGAAGAAACATGGATTGTGTTCGTAGATAGAAGTCTAAGTCAGGTATGGATGCATTCAGCTTCTGTGCCTGCATGGCATGCGATGGATGGTGCTAATGATGGAGCTCCATATTATGGTGTAGATAGTAAACTAAATGTTGCTGCTAATGCAAGTGGTATGCAAGAATCTGCTTCTTATTATTCAGCAGATGGAGCAGTAAGAATATGTAATACACAATTTGGATTTCCAAGTTACATAGGTGGAGTATCTGCAGAAGATGGAAGTAATGTAAGTTCAGAACCCGGAGCATCTAGTTTATGGGTAGGTCATATAAATAGAAAGTTTACTGATGATATAGTAGCTAGCGGATGGCATACCCTACCTGCAGTAGTTCAACCTCCTAATACAAATACCTTTCAATTAGGTTCTTCAAATATATTTAAAACAAATCTGAATATAGGACCTGAGTGTGCAGCAGGAAAGTTTGGATTAGGTATTAATATATCTAGAAATAAAGGAGATGGAACATTAAAGTTTCAAGGAAGAAAAATATATGCTACATACACATATGATGGGCAGCAAGAAAGCTTACCTGTAGAAGTAGGAACTATAGGATTAGACGACCTTCCTGATGCACCAACATCTGAAACTTTAGGATATGAGGGTATATTGCATAGAGCAGTAGAGTATGGAGCATCTACAATCTTTATTGATTCACCTGTTCATAATCAAAATGATGGAACGAAGAAAGATTGGGAAGCATCAGGAACTATGACTTGTGAAGATAATACGGGGCAAACACAAACTTTACAGTATACATCAGCAAGTTATAACACTAACTACTCAATCACTTCTTTGACTAGAAGCACTACAACTTTAACATTAGTGACTTCAACATCATTAGCTTTAGTTGCAGGTGATAAAGTAGAAATATATGGTAACAGCACAAGTGAATATAATGGAACTAGAACTGTAGCTACTATAAACAACTCTACAAAAACATATACTTTTACAGTAGCAAATTCAGGTGCAACCGCTAATAGTGCTACAGGAGATGCTAGATTAGCAGGAACTAAATTAGCAGGAGTAGTAGGATGGGTAGATAATGGCTTTTGTGATGTTAACTATTCATTAGATGAAGTTATATTAACAAGTGGTGGTGATAACTACACAGGTACCCCTACTGTAACGGTAACTAAAAAAGATGGAACAGCTGACCCTGATACAGCCGCTACAATAACAGCTACTATGACTAATGACTATGTCTCTAGTCTAAATATAGAAGGTTGGGGAGATGGATATGACGGTGTTCCAACAATATCATTTAGTGGCAATGGTGGAAACCCTCATGCACAGGCTATATGTACTATTACAGGTAAATTATCTACAGAGTCTATGTGTACTAACAGAGGAGGGACATGGACTTCATCAAGTTTATTAGATGGAGCAACTATAACTTACGACCCTCCCGGTGAAATTGAAGAAAGAGATGAAAACTTAGGGATACAATTAAATTTAACTTATAAACCTATAGATTGGGCTAGTAGTACAAGTTGGGGGAAAACTATAGTTGCACATAAATATGGTGGCCCAAGATTAACACATGTTAATTTTTATACAAATAAATATGAAGATGATGCAGGGACTATTCCTGAGTCAGAAGATTTTGCATATATGTGTTCTTTTGATTTACAGAACGGTTATCAAATAGACCCTGAAAATTGGAGAGCTTGGGCAAGTGATACAACAGCAAACCAAACAGACCAAAAAGTAACAAACACCAATTTCATGGGGTCTTTATTTGTTGAGAATTATCAAATGAGAACAGGAAAATATCCTGATACTGTATCTACTACTTGTAGATGGAAAACAGCAACTGTAATAAACCGAAGGGTATATGCAGGTAATGTATTAATGCAAGACTCTTCAGGAAAAGAGCAAGTATTCCCTGATAGAATAATAAAGTCTTTACCTAACCAATTTGACACATTTCCTGACTATGACACATTAGATGCAGCAGTAGGTGATGGAGATGAAATTATATACTTAGAAACCTTTGGTGGAAAGTTGTTAGAGTTTAAAAAGAATACATTATATGTATTAGATGTAACACAAGAACCTGAATATGTAGCAGGAACCTTTAGATTTAGAGGTATTCCTAGTAAGTCTTCAGCAGCTAAATCAGATGATGGAATATGTTTTGCAAATAAACATGGAGTTTTTATGTTTTCAGGAGAAGGGATAGCACAATTATCTAAAGGTAAAATAGATGATGATTGGGAAGCTTTTTATGATGATACAAAACCACCTATTGTAACATATGAACCATCAGAAGCTGTGTTTATAATAACTAAAAAAGGAACTAATGAGTTTTTGTATTTTAGTATGTTAAATAAATCATGGACAAAAGGGAGTGGTGATAGACATACTGCTTTAGTTAAGTCTAACTTTTTTGATGTTAATGGAGATATTTATCAAGGAGTTCAATTAGCATCAGGCAATACAGGTGAAATAAACTTTTATAAATGGACTGATGATTTTCCTTCAGGAGAAAGTATTACTGATAATTGCAGTTATTCAAGTAGGGAATATGATTTTGGAGACCCTGCTGTAGATACAGTTATATTTAATGTTAAATTAACATATAAAGCTAGTGGAACAAGTGCTGTTAATGCTGAAGTAAATATCATAGGTAATGATGGGACAGGCGAAACTTCAAATACTTGCACCACAGATTCATTTATAGGAACTAGTGATGGATGGAAAACAATAGAATTTAAGCCTAGTGGGGGGACTAATAGAATAAATTGCAAAACCGCTAGAATACAAGTAAAATCAACTTCAAACAATGAGATAAACAATAACTTTGAAATAAACGATTTAACAATAATATACAGGAATAAAAGAGTTAAATAGTGGCAAATCCTAATAGTCAAAATAAGATTCTAATCAAAGATGGAATCCCTAAAAACACAGAAGGTTATGAGGGTGAAATTCGTTTTGGTAAACATAATGGATTATTATATCAATTTGTTAAATTTAAAGGAAAGTGGCACTCAACTCCTTTTGCTCAAAGTGTAGGGGAAAGCTTAACAGAATCAGTTAAAAGCATTCAAGTTCAAGCAACTTCAGTTGCAGCACAAACAATCACATCTTTAGTTGTAGATACTATAAAAGTTAAAAACAATATTTTAGATGATGCCGGCAATACTATATCAACTACTGCATTAATAGCCCACCCAACTTCTGATGTACAGGCACATAGCGACTATTTAAGAAATGCAGGCCTAGACGAATTGGATGGTTCTTTATATATTAGAGGAGGAACTTCTTTACAAGCTGCAGCTGAACATTTAATTAAAGGAAATTCTTCAGTAACTTCGGATGATGTTTTCTTTTTTGGAAACCCTGATTATACTGCAGGCGATGGTAGTAAGCCATATGCTAAAAAATCATCTCTATATAAAGCTCCTGCTTCTATAGAGGGTATATTTGATATTGAAACTACATCTAATCAAGATTTTGTATTTACTGATTCAGGGGAATTAAAGTTACAAACATTAACTGCAATAGGTAATGCAACTGCACAAAACTTTTCACTTGCAGGCACTTCTTATACATTCCCAAATTCAGGGGCAATAGTTGCTGCAAGCATTAATACAGGTCATGGAGATAATGAGGTGCACCCTGTTTTATCAGCTACAGATACAAGTACAATAGATTTTACAGGAAATGCACAAGGAACAACTGCAATTTCAGCATCAGTAAAAGCTGATTCTATTGGAAATGACGAATTAGCATTTAATACAGGACAGCATTTAACTACAACATCAACACCTCAGTTTGCTAATGTAGGAATAGGAGCAGCTGCAGGTTCATATGGTATCAAAATAAGTGCAAGTGCACAACAAAAAATAGAGCTAACAGATAGCGGAGTATCTTGTCATATAGGAAGTTCTGATACAGGAGATATTAATCTATTGCCTGTAGGTGGTAAAAAAGTAGTTGTCGGAACTACAGCAACAGCTGCAGGCGATGGTATGAGTAGCCACACATATGTATCAGGTTTCACAGGTTCAGGATGGGCAGTTTCACAAGCAGCAGATGGAAATTATACTTTAGAAGTAGACAATCTAAGTGTAAGAGGTGAAATGTCTGTTTATGAATTACTTATACAGCAAATAAGAGCTACTAATGGTAGTTTAATTATAGGTAGTGCAGATAGAGTAAAAACTATTACTGCTGTAGGTACATCAGGTGATAACCAATCTTATAAATTTACTGTAGAAGGAGATGGTAGCGGAGAAACAGGCGGAGCTAATTTTATACATTTTGTAGTAGGAGATTTAATATTAGCCCAAAAATGGGCAGGCACTACAGGAGACCCACCATACACCCCTGTAACACAAATTAAAGCACAAGTAACAGAAGTGTACACAGCAGATGCAGGAGGTGTAGATACTAATGAATTTGTAGCTACAATAATAGATGGTTCAGAGCATGCAGGTTCTACTCCTTTAGATTTTATAAGAGTAGGAAATACTACTGATAATGATAGAAAAGGTGGTATATATTTAACTGCTGACGATACAGGAGCACCTTTTATTGATATATTTGATGGTGTTACCTCATTTAATGATTGGAGAGCAGTATCTAAAACAAAAGCTAGATTGGGTAAATTAGACGGTATTACATACGATGGAGCTTCTTTAACAGGTTATGGGCTTTATAGTGAAAATGCATACCTTACAGGTAATATAAGAGCTACTACAGGATATTTTGGAGACCAAAACAAAGGTTGGGCAGTAGATGCTACTTCTATACATAGTGCACTAACATCAATAGATGGTTCAGGTGATACTCCAACTTCAAAAATATATGCAGGAGCAGGAAACTTTTATAATAATGATACAGGTTTTTATGTAGATTCTGCAGGCAGATTTAGTTTGGGTACAAAATTAAAACTTGACCCCGGAGGCAATTTATCTCTTACAGGTAATTTTACATTAACAAGTGGAGAAGAATTAGTAGGAGGAGGATTAAATTGGACAGGACCTTGGTCATCATCAACAACATATTTACAAAATTATGGGGTATCTTATAACGGGCAATCATTTATATCTATATATGACGGTAATAATATAAACCACACTCCTGTAGGAGATGCAAATGATTCATGGTGGGATATTATGGCTAGTGAAGGTGATGATGGAGCAGATGGGTCACAAGGAGACACAGGGCCACAGGGACCACAAGGAATACAGGGGGTACAAGGACCTCAAGGTGAAAAAGGTGACGATGGTGACACAGGACCACAAGGTAGCACAGGACCTACAGGAGCTGCAGGTGCAGATGGAGCAGATGGAGCACAAGGTCCTCAAGGTGCAGATGGAGATACAGGGTCACAGGGACCACAAGGAATACAAGGGATACAAGGTGAAGCAGGAAGTGATGGCTCAGATGGAACAGCAGCACAAAGTTTTGCTATTGGTTCATCAGCATATACAATATCTTTTGACAATAGTAGTGGTAGCCCTTCTTTATCTCCAAGTGGAAGTACACAAGATATTATCTTAACAGCAAGAAAATCAAATATAACAACCTCAGTTAGTTGGGGCATTTACTCAAATTCATCTTTAAACTCATTACATAGTACTGTAAAATTTACTAATAATAGCAATACAGGGACAGGCGATACAATAACTTTAGATGCATCTACATGGACACCTTCAACATTAGGTGAATTAGTATATATAAAAGCAAGTACAACAGGTTTTGAAGATTCACAATCTTATATAGCATTATATAGTGGAGAGCAAGGAGGTCAAGGAAATACAGGAGCTCAAGGTGATGCAGGACCTGCCGGTGCAGATGGTGCTCAAGGCCCACAAGGTAATACAGGTGCAGATGGTGCTCAAGGTCCTCAAGGTAATACGGGGGCAGCAGGTGCAGATGGTGCTACAGGAGCCGCAGGACAAGATGGAGCACAAGGTCCACAAGGTAATACCGGTTCTCAAGGTCCTCAAGGCCCTCAAGGCCCTCAAGGTGATACAGGTGCAGATGGAGATACAGGTCCACAAGGTAATACAGGGGCAGCAGGTTCAGATGGAGCAGATGGAGCACAAGGTCCACAGGGTCCACAGGGTAATACAGGGGCAGCAGGTTCAGATGGAGCAGATGGAGCAGCAGGTGATGATGCAGTAGTAGCTATGTTAACTAATGAAAACTTTAGTACAACTGCAAATTCAGATGGAACAGGTTATAGCTTAACAGGTTCCGGTGGTCAAATGAGATTATATGAAGGTTCAACTTTATTAACATCAAATGTAACTTATAAGGTATTTCAACCATCTGATAATAGTTATGCTAATAGTCAAACTTTTAATGGCTTAACATTATCTGTTGATAGTAGTGGAAATTATACTTTATCAGGGTCATCTTGGACATCAAATTCTGAAACTATAAAATTAAGAGCTGAATATAGTAGTTCTTATTATTTTAAAGAATATTCTATATCTAAAACATTGCAAGGTGATACAGGTAATGATGGACAACAAGGGGATGCAGGACAAGATGGTCAGGCAGGACAAGACGGATATAATACAGCTGTAGTATATGCTTATAAAAGAGCCAATTCAGCACCGGGCAACAAACCTATTACTACTCGAACTTGGACATTTGCAAATGGAAGTTTTAACAATAATGATTTAGGAAATAGTTGGAATGGTCTTATTAGTGGGGCAGGGAGTGGAACTAAACTATATATGTGTTCTGCTGTTGCTAGAGCCACAGGAGGAACAGATGATGTTGTTGCTGCAGATTGGACAGATGCACAAGAAATAGCATCAGATGGTTCAGATGGCTCAGATGGAAGTCAAGGTCAACAAGGTGAACAGGGTCAACAAGGTGAACAAGGGGAGCAAGGACCTGCAGGTACACCTGATACTAATTATCTAATATATGATGTTGCTGAATACCCTAATAATTATATAGGATATGTTGCAAACTCATCAGCTCCAACTATACACAGCATAACAAGCTATGCTGAAGGAAATAATGCAAGTTATTGGGGCAGTACAGGACACAATGTAGCATTATGGCCTATGAAACCAAATAGGTTTTGGGAGTTAGATTTTTCACCAAATACTTCAAATAATGTTCTAAGCTTAAATATTGCCCATTTAAGTACAAACGAGAATGGAATAACCCCATGCAGTGTACTATTAGATAAAAATACAGAATATTTATTTACTATGTATGTAATAGAAAGTGGAGGTGAATCTAATAAACTTGCTTTAGTCCCTACAGTTGTAACCGAAACATCTTCATCTATAACTGTTACCCCAATTGAAAAATGCTATACTGTAGCAAATGGGATAACTGACAATAATGAAGCTATACCTACAAGAGGTCAGGGTAGTTACCTTGGGTATCATAGAGTAAGGTTTAAATTTACTGTACCTAATGAAAATGGTGCATACGAGAATAATAAACATAAAGCATCAATACAATTTAGGTTTTTTGATGGTGGGACAAGTTCTAATGTTCCTAATTATGATACACCTGCTGAAGGTAAATTTACTATAACAGCCCCATTATTAGAGAAGCACACTTCTGATACTCCTTCTCATTATATTGCTCCTAATTTATATACTTCAGATGCTTATTCAAATTTGTTATCAACAATAGGTGAGGCACCACTAGGAGAGGGTTTAGCATTTGGAGGAAATGCATCTGAGTTTGGGTTTTATAAAGATGGTGTTTGGAAAACCTATATGAATAATCTAGGTGATTTTTACCTAACATCACAAGCTACACAAGGCGATTATGATACTACGACAGGTTATTTACAATGGGATTCTAGTACAGGTCAGCTAGATATAAGTGGAAGTCTTAAAGTAAGTTCTTTTGGTAATGATATTGATATAGAACAAAATATAGTATGGCCTAAAATTTTAATATATAGGCATACTATTTCAGGTACTACACCTTCTTCAAATACAGCTTTTTGGTGGGGATACCTAGAGTCTATAGGATATACTAATTATTCTGTAGATGGAAACGATACTACTCAGGGTACTATGGCTGTATCTGCAGCAGGAGTTTCTGATTACGATATAATTATATTTGATTTTGGCTTTTGGCCGGTATCCTCAACTTATTTAGCGGATGCTGAAACACTTTATAGCCAATATGGTAAATCTGTTATAGTATCAGGTAACGATACCAACCACTATTATACAGAATGGTTTACTTCACCTGATGCTGACCAAGCTATAAATACGGATGATGACGATGTATGGTTAAACACAACTTATGGTGGAAGTCCATATCCTGTTTCCACAGTAGCACAAAATTCACAAGAATTTCAATTTTCAGGAACACCCCAAAATGGTGGTGGTTCTTCAGATAATGCAAGTCTTTGGGATTCGTCTTACCTAAAACCTGAGTGGAAAGTCTTAGAAAGGGTTGGGACATTTAATCCTGACAGAATGCACAATCATAATATGATGAATGTTGACCAAAGTGATAGTATTTTAGCAGCTAGACTTGGAGAGCAGGTATGGTCATGTAGGCCTGATGGTACAGGTAGTAATAATAGGAATTTTGCATGGCTTACAACTAATATTAACAGCCTTTATGATAATGATGCTTATGTTGCAGGTGGATATTCAGTCCCTACAGTTTCTTTTGAAGCAAATACAATTTACTCGGATGCCGGCTCTTCATCAAATGGCTCCTACACAATGCAGGCGGGAGGAACTGATAGAGTAAAAGGGATTGAAATATCAACAGGTAGTATATCGTCTTCAAGTGTTAATGGTATGCATTTAACTATAGCAGGAAAGGTAAAATATGGACACACATACAGATTTGTACAACATGTATGTAATACAGATTCAAGCTTAGGTTCAATTGGGGCAAGTATTAGAAAAACTAGTCATGGGACCGCATATGATTTTGAAACTTTTGCTAGTACTGTAGCTGATTGGTCTACTAATGATAATTTGACAGAAAATACAGGTTTTGGAAATGATTATAGTTCATTTGTTAGTGTTATGCTAGGTAATACACAAGATTCTTCTAATCAAGCTAAAAATATGCAAACACTTGTATGGGATTTTAAAGTAAAAACATCAAATGGAGAAATTTATGGTGATTTTGTAGATGCTACAATTAAATTGTATATAGGTAGAATATCTAACTTGAATGGTACAGCGAATCAAGATATTAATTCTGTGTTTGGTCCATCATATTTATATGAATGCCCCCCTACTTTAATGCTTAACAATACATTAAATCCTAGTGTAGGTAGACTTCAATTACCATTTCCGGGCAATGCAGCTAACACATTCGCAAAAACTCATCCAAGCGGAAACAAGTTAGTTGTACATCAAAACCCATTAACAATATATGAAGGTAATACAAATTTAGGTGGGACTATAGGTGAAAAAATAATCCTATACATATCTAATTATATCATGGATGGTATAGACTTAACACAAGAAATGTTACAACAAAGTGTTGTAATATCTGATGGGGGAATACAATTATCTTCAGGAGGAGCAATTCGTTCTACGACTATCGACTATGGGCAAACCGGAGTATTCTTAGGTTGGTCTACAGATGGATATAAATTTTCTGCAACTAATGGAACTGCTTCTTGGTTGCAATATAATGGAACAGATGTTTCCATAAAAGGTGCTATTACAGCTACAAGTGGTGATTTTGCAGGGGCTATTACAGTTGCAGGCGGCAGTATGAAAATAGGTAAAAATGTACAAAGTACTAATGATGGTATTTATATAAATAGTAGCAACCTTTGGTATGACACAGGAGAATTTGAAGTAGGTGACCAAACTAGTCGTATAGTATTTGATGTAACACAAGGTGGTTTAGACATTACTATAGGTCAAGGAGGTTCTTTAAATTTAGGTTCTACTGATATAAGCAATACCGGCAATATAGCATCTTGGATTAATCTTAATTCAGGCGGAGTACAAATTGGTGGTGAACATATATCTATAAGTGGAAGAACTACTTTCAGTAACGATACAGGTTTAGGGGAAAGAATAATATTTAATTGGAATGGTCAAAGTGGTGCTATAAATGATGGGCAAAACCATTGGCATGAATCAGATTTTTATTATAATAGTGAAGGGGAAGGTTCTGTATACCAAAGCACATCTACTCTATATACAGTACCTACAAACCAAACAGGTGATAAAATTGCTTTAACACCAATACATGAACCCGAAGTAACTATTTTTGGGGATAATAGTGGTACTGATGATGATGTGTGGATAATTTTTGAGCCTGATTCTGACTACGGAAGTACGAGCAATCTCTATTCTACAAACAGAACAACTATGCCAAATAATAAAAAGGCATTTGTATACAACCCTAATAAAGTATATAGGGTAGTTGTAAGAGTTTGGCAAAGAACAGGTACAGCAAATTTTTATTGTGGTTTTAATATGTATAATTCTACAGGGACAATGGAAAACATATATGGGACAAACTCTTATGGTAGTCAACATTATTTTGTTGCTAGCAATATCTCCCCTGACACAACAGGTTTTCAAAGCTATACAGGTTATATATCAGGAAATGCAGCAGCAGGTGTTAACCCTAATTCGTCATGGACAGGCGGGACTAATGTTAATGAGCCTGCAACAGCAAGAGATGGGGCAGTTTATTTTAATCCTTTATTAATTGGAAATTGGAGCAACGGAGCAGGGCAATTAGTAATAGACTCTATGACTATTTATGAAAGTGACCCCGGTCAGACTATTATTGATGGTGATACGATAACAACAGGTCAAATAAAAGCTGAAAGGTTTGATGTTAATGATATTTTTGCACAAGATATAACTTTAACCCAAACTAACAGTAAAATACATACAGCAAGTAAAGATTCTGCAACTGATACAACATCAGGAATATATTTTGACAATCAATCTTTTGCTATAGGTACAGTAAATGCAGGTGGAACAACAGGGGAAGGGCTAGCTTATGATGGCAATAACTTATATTTAAGAGGTGTGCTGTCAGCAGGTAAATTAGGAGATGTTCAAACTACTATAGCACCTTCACATAATAGTAATACATTTTTACCCTTAATAGAGCATCATACTATGCATGATGGTAGAGGTGCGAGAGGAAATCCCGGAGATGGGAGACCTGTAGGTGATGGTTCTAGTGCAGCTCAAAGGATTAAGGTTCGTAATGGGACAAAGATTACTTGCCATATTCAGGTACATCCTATGAACAAACATTGGGCATTTAACAATCCTAGGATTAAATTAAGAAAAGTAAGCAGTACTAACCCTAAAGAAGATATGTTTTTTGATTTTAGAGGAACATACGGAGGGTTATATTTTACACCATTACCAATTAGAGATATGTATGGATATAGTGGTCAGTATGATAATAATGTATGCAGAGTAGAGGTTGGACATGCAGAAGGAAGTTCAAGCTCTCACATAACTACTGCTTGGGGTGATAGCCAAGAAAATGTAGGTAGAGGTTTTTATATAGCTCCTTGGCCTGTAGGGACTTTACTTTCAGAGCTGCCTGCTGATGTAGTAACTGCAGGACCTGCTATATCGGATTTATGGAATAGGGAAAAGGAATGGGAAGATTTAGAGGTGATAACGGGTGTAGTAGAAGATGACGATTGGGAAACATATGGGCGAGTACAATTAGGTAACGGTTCTTCAAGTTTTCAAACTAATATTAATGATGATAATAATAATCCTAATATACCTGTATGGACATCTACTTGGGATGATTTTAATACTTACAACCAAACAAATCAACATAGACAAAAATGGAAAGATGTAGCAGATGAATTATCAGAATTTAGCGGTGGTGGAGCTCCTGCGGATGGCTCAGGTTCAACTTTATGTATAATCCCTTGGGATACATATGTTAGGTTTTCACAAGACCATAATGATACTTATCAATGGGAAAGTAACTTTTCAGAAACTAGTGAAGGATTTCAATTAGAAAAAATGACAATTAATGTACAAGTTCCTGATGATTATTTTAATGGAACCGAAAGTAACGGAGAGGTAGATGTTTCTTTTGGTGTTGGGCAACCTTTCGGTGGAACTAAATATGGTGGTGGGTCAAATCAAGCGATGAGAGATTGTACTATGGTAATAGAGGTATTTAATAATGGTTAAATTTTCTGAATATAATGTTAGTTTATCTTGTAAGGAGGAAATAGATTTTTCTGAATTATATCAAGAAAGTCAGGATAGAAGTGTTTATTATTATAGGTGTAAACTAGTGCAAGCATTGTTAAAAAACACAGATTGGATGATAACAAGGCATCAAGAGCAAATATTAGCAAATACAACCCCAAAACTAACAGACGAAGAATTGGCAATCTTAATTAAAAATAGAGTAGAAGCAAGAAAAGCATTAAAACAACAAATATCTTATGTTACAAATGATACAGAATGAACACTCTGATAGAAGAGTGTAAGGAATTTAATTTTACTATTGTATAAAAGCTACATAAAATGTAAATTATGTAACAAAAACCAAAAAGAAAAGGGAGTAGTATAGTATGGAACTTGAAAAAAGACTTGAAGCATTAACAAAACAAGAAGAAGATTTAAAGACTATGTTTATTAAGGTTCAGGGAGCAAAAGAACTTATTAAAGCAATGATAGAGGAAAAGAAAGTACCTAAGAAAAAAGGAAAATAATGCCTGAAAATATAATATCTCCCCCACAATTAACCGATGGACAAGGTATGGTTGAAGGTGAGGATTACGAATATGCTCATGGTAGTCGATTACAAGCTTTAAAAGAGCAGTTGGCTGCCCAAGCTCATCAATACGAACTAGAAAGAGAACATGAAGCTAAGTATGGTTTATTTGGTGAAAGAAATATGGCTATATTAAATGCAGCTTTATCTAGTGGTAAATTCGTAAAAAACATGAGAGATGAACATATTGCAGGTCTTAAAAGAAGTTTTGGTGGCGAATCACAAGCAGGGGTAACATGGGATGATAAAGATAAACTATGGAGAACTGCAGAAGGACATGTTGCAACATATATTAATAAAGACAAAGTTCAAGAAATAAGTCCTTTTGGGAAATTAGCAAATAATTTATTAGGCTATCATAGCGGTATATTAGAACTAAAAGATGGACAAGTTCAAAAAATAGATAAAGAAGATAATAAAGAACTTGATAGTAATACAGAAGATGTTAATACAGAAGGAGAAGAAGGAGAAGAAGTTGTAAGTAAACTTGTTTCTGAACAAGTAAATAATTCAAACAATATATCTGTTAACGAACTTAATACTTTAGATATAGCCAATCAAATAGACCCTTCTAATGCAGATGTAGACTCGGTTAAAGAATTTCAAAGAAGAGTTATGGGTATGAAAGAAGGAGATGCAGGATTTGGGGTTTTTGGTCCTAAGACTACAAAAGCTTGGCAAAATGTTAAAGGTTTATATGTAGACGAAGAATTAGGAGACTTAAAACCTGATGCTGCATGGGAAGAATCTTCTGAAGAAAACGAAAACAACACCTCTTTTGATACCTCTTTTAGTAGTAATGACTATGGGAATGAAGTTAGTGAAGAATCATCAGATTATAATGACTATGGAAATGAAGTTAGTGAAGATAAAAACATTATTAAAGGAGAAAGAACAGCATTAGAAGTCGGTAAAAATTTAGTAGAAACTAAAGATGCAGATACTGAAAATAACGAAACTTTTACCGAAATGCTAGATAATAGTACTGAAATTGTTAAAGAAGATGCAAAAAATTGGGTTAAACCTTCAGGCGAAAATAAAACACAATTAGAATTACAAGAAGATGAACTTATTAAAATACCGGGAGAACATGTTATCGGTGGAAAGTTGTACAGGGAATAATGGCTAAGATATACAAAGACGGAAAATTAATTGACGAAGGCTCTAGTAGAGCTAAAATAGCTCCTTTATTAAAAAACCTTACTTTAGGTCAAGTAGATAATGCTTATGGCGAAATTACAGCAGCACAGCGGTTTGGAAGCAATATATCTAGAGGTGATGGTGATACTTTAGACAAAACCGAGAGAGGTCTTGAAGCAGCTAAATATAGTATGGGCAAATTAAACCAAGGAAGTAAACTAGTAAGCAAAGCAGGAGACTTAGTAGCATCTACTCCTCAATTTACAAAAGATGTAAAAAGTGCTGCTGCTAATATTGCTAAAAAAGCAACTAAAGTAAATAGTGCTACCGCAAATATTACAGGCAAATTAATGACTCCTTTAAAACATGCACAAAGCGGAGTAACAGTAGCACAAAGTGTAAAATCATTAATGGGTGGTAATCGAAGTGATATACAGATGTCAGACCATGAAAAAGGAGCTGAAGTTTTAAAAGGTGCAGGAGGTACTTTAGCATTAGGAACAGCTGCAACAGGTGCAGTTACAGGGACTGCAGTTGCCGGTACAGTAGGAGCCGCAAGTACTGCAGCAGCAGGAATGGCAGCAACAGGAGCAGGTGTTGGGGCAACAGTTTCAGCAGGTTTAGCTGCTTTAGGTCCTGTAGGATGGGCAACACTAGCTATAGGAGCAGGAGCGACAGCATTAGGTGTATTTGGACATAAAAATAGAAGAAGATAATGATTAATGTTTATAGCTTAAATAGCGATAAATTAATAGTAGATGCATTACGGTTAGGGTTTAGATTTTGGGAAGAAACTCCTATATTTAATAAGTATAAATGGAACTCAGAGAAAGCATATGAATTTTTAAGCAGTATATCTAATAACGATAACAGTTGTGGGTATATAGCTTACATAAAAGAAGAACCTGTAGGTTTAGTATTAGGAGAGGTAGTTGATTTTTATTTCTCAGAAGCTAAGTTTTTAGAAGATAAGTTTATATATATATTGCCTGAACATAGAGGTAGTAAAGCAGCTTACTTACTAATGAAAGAGTATATAAAATTTGGAGAGTCAAAAAAAGTAGATGATATATTTTTTCAAGTATCCGCAGGTATAGATAATGAAAAAAGTATAAAGTTTTTAAGCAAATTTGGATTTAATGTAATGGCTTATGGGCTTATAAAGGAAAAATTATGAAAATATACACAGAAGTTAACTTTAAATGGGATGAAGATAGTGATGAATTAGTTGAAATCTCTTCAGAATCATATGATATAGATGAAAAAGAAGCTATAGCTAATGGTGAGTTAGCTTTATGTTATTGTGGTGATTATAAAGGCGATGATAAAGCAGGAAAAGCAGATAGAAATGCTATGAGAACTACGAAGGGTGCATTGGATGATATACTTCATCAATATAAAAAAGGTTCCGACCCTTTTGATAGTTTTTATGCTAATGAAATGGAGCGAATGGCTAAAACTTCAGCAGATAAAAAGAATGAAGCAGAAGACAGATTTAATTTAATGAAAGACCAAAAACAACAAGCATTCCAAATGTCAAAACAAAAAGGGGCTATGGGATATGAGCAAGCTGTTGCAGGGACTAAAAAAGAGCTGCAAAGAATGCAAACTAAAGCTACTAAACAAGCAGAAGGCATGAGAAGTGATTCAGCCTCTGACCAATACTCTATGGCACTAGCTACAGGTAAAGGTGGGATGGCAGGAACAGGTGGTAGAGCAGGTAGAATGATGGCAGCTAGAGCTAAAAAGTCAATAGGGGGAGTTGGTTTAGAATTAGCAAATGCAAGAGAACAAGCAAAAGAACAGCTTAGGGAAAGTGAGCAAACGACAAATTTAAATGTATCAGAGCAAGCTATGGGATTACAACAAGCTAATCAAGCGGCAGAGCAAGAAATGAATCAAACTAAAGACAATTTAGCTAGAGAGACAGAAGCATTTAATGCAAAAATGTTACAAGAGCAATCAAGTGCTATGGACAGTTTGAGGAGTGAAGCTAGAGGAGCAGTATCTGCTGTTTCTAGTTCATTTCAAAACACATATTCAACTTGGGGTAGACCGGGTGATATTGATAATAGGTTTGATGGTGGTCAATTTGAGCCTAATTGGTGGCAACCATTTGACGATTGGGATGAAGAGCAAGGTTTAGATACAGGATGGAGTGATGCACATGGAGGTTAAGAAATGTCAGTAGATTGGAGAGGATTATCAATGGCTGTTGCTCAGTTAAAAGAATTATCTGAGCCGGGAAAAATGGAGTTAATGGAAAGAGAATATGAACTTCGTGCAGTAGAAAACGAAAGAAATAGAGCTTTTGAAGAATCTAAATTTGTATATGAAGCACAAAAAAATACCTATGAGGAAAATGAAAGAAAGATAGAAACGGTTAGACAAGGTATTATGGAAATGGATGCTAGTGCTTTAAAGTTAAACGAATTAGACCAATCTCCTGATTTTGCTTCTTTAGTTGATGCAAATGATGTTCAATATAAAAACAGGTTAGATAAAGTTAATTCTGATATAGAACTCAAATTAGAAGAACAGACTGATAAACTTAAAAACATATCTACCTTATATCAAAATATGATGTTTGGAAAGCAGATTAGAGAAAGCCAAGGTGGTTCTTTGTACAATACTGTTACAGAAAATCAGCAAGTCACATTTAGTAATGATGATTGGGCTAATATGAATGAATCAGAAAGAATGACGGTAGTAGAGCAATTAAATAACAATGAAAAAACTGACCAATGGGATGTTGACTCATTAAACAATTACCTACAAAACAATTCTATGGAATGGCAAACAAATATTGAAACAGAAGTTGGATGGGATGCTAATAATGATGGTGTTATAAGTTCAGTTGAATATAATAATGCACTTGAAGATACTATTAATGATATGGAAGCAAACGACTTAGATACAACAGGTATAAGAGAAGGTTTTTATAGTGGATTTAACCCTATAGAAAACGACCAAAACAATTTAGATGTTTTAAATGCTCAAATACAAGTTGAACAAAATATGCTTGATTTTCAGCAGGATTTAGATGGTGATGATGATGAGGATACAGCATATGAAAAAGGTGTAAAATCAGGCATAACTAAGAATGTAAAAGATGAAATAGTAGATGAAAAAGAAAAGCTTAATAATAAAGTGTATGCTATGAAAAACTTCAAAAAAGATTATGGAGTATATGAGAAGAATAAAACAGTTAAAGATGATAAAGAAGTATTTAGTCCGGATAAAGGTGAAGCGAATGGTGTAACTAAAGCAGAATGGGAAGTTGCAAGAGAAGAAACTAAAAAGCATCTGTTATCATTTGGTGCTGATTATCAAACATTAAAGCCTAATCCTTTAGCTGAAAGAACAAATTATCCATGGTATAAAAATTCCCCTGATTGGATAGATAATGGATTTGACGATGCATTAGAAGATATTTTAATAAACTTCGAAATAGAAGGGGCTACAGATGAAGAGACATTTAAATTAGGTTTAGGTCTTAAACAAGAGTTTAATTGGATGATAGAAAATTGGGAAGCATTTAGGAACAAGCAGTTAACAGTTGATGGGGACTTAGTTAAAGGTAGAGCTAAATTTATAGAGATATATAATGAATTTAAAGAGTTGCTTCCCGACCACTTCTCACAATATGATGATGATATTTTATCTAAGTGGGGAGAAGACGATTAATGTCTAGTGTTTTTGATAAAATTAGAGAAAATCAAGATAAAAAAAGACAACAAGAAGAAGAAAGCTTATCTAGGATTAATCAAGACAGAGTAACAAAGATGTTAGCACAAAGAAATGCTAAGTCAGAAGCTACTCAAGAAAGATTAAAAGAAATGATAGACCGGCATGACAAACAAGATGCCGGAAGTGTATTTGCTAGAATACGAAGAAAAGAAGACGAATATCGGGCTATGCTTAATAAGCAGAAAGAAATAGCCAAAGAAAACTCCCAAATAGATGAATATACTCGACAAGGTATGGCAGGAGAGCCTATATCTTTAGTTGAAGATGAGAATCGTAAAAAAATAGACTACAATAGAGAAGCTTATATAAATGCTAGAATGGCTGATTCTTATGTAGATAGAAACAATTTTAGTGGAACTTGGGGATATGAAGGCAAGGTATTTGGCAATTCAGATGAAGATAAATGGAAAGATGATTTACACTACACATATACAAACTATAGTAATGAATTGTGGATGGGTGGCAGTAAATACAACGAGTATGGAAAAGCCTCTCTAGGAGATATTAATACACTAAAATATGCAGGCAAAACTCCTATAAATTTTGATGACCCCTCAGAAAGTTCTGTACCTTATGACGAAAGCTTTGGAGGTGTTGCAAAAGGAATGTGGAACCAAACCATGGCTAAATGGAAAAAAGATGGGGTTCCAAATATTGAAACACAAATGCAATCATTTAAAGAAATATATGGTGCCGAATATGATGATAGGCAAGCTAACGAATCAGAATTTGAAAGAAATATGCAAAACTTTGTTAGTGGGGCTACATTAGGGTATCAAAATAGATTTAATAGCCTTTTAGGTGAAAGAGAAGGTGATAATTGGCTTGCATCAGTAGCATCACAAGCAACAGGTGGATTTGTAGGATTCTTTGGACCAATGAAAGTTAGTAAATTATTAGTTGGTGGAGCAATTAAAAAAGGAATAGGCACACAAGTTGCCAAAAGAACAGGAGCAGGGCAAACAACAAATTTATTAAAAAATACAACTAAATTAGGTGGAGCCCCAAAAGCTCAACAAATAAAAGAGCAGTTAGGTAATTTTGCATCTTATTTAGCATCAGGGTCAGATGGAAGCAAATTGGCTAGACATGCATTAGAAAGTATAGTCTCTTTTAATTTACATACACAAGCTTATAAAGACATGCCGGGGCAAGGAAGAAATATTATAGATAGAATTAAATCCATTCCTCACGATACTATGATGGGTGGAGTTTTTGGTAGTGTCGGTGCTTTAGGAGTTTTTGCAAAAGGAACTGCAAAATACAGATATGCAAAAGCTGCTGAACTTCCTGTAATAGGGGCTTTTGGTGTTGCTACAACACCTACAGACCCAAATAGTGAAAATCCTTATATAGACAAGTTTGCTAATGGTCTTATGTTTATGGCAATGCATGGAATGGGGATGGGACTGCAGGCAAAACGAAACTCTGCAACCTTAACTAAAACCAAAAAACAAATGGCTCGTGCTATTATAGATTTAGATAGAGCTGCTAATGAAGGCAAAAGAACATTTACTAATAGCCAAGTTAGAGAGATGATTAAAGTAGCGACAGATAAGATTAAAAAAACAGGAACATTTAATGAAGGTCTTAAAGAGTATGCAAATATTAGGAATAAAATAAGACAATATAATAAATGGATGGATGGACAAGGAGCTAATCCTAAAGAAAAAGCAGCAAGATGGAGATATATATGGGAAGATTTCTTTGGGAATATGAATAAAAAGTCCAAAAAGGCTGATGCTAGTCAACCTGTTGGTATAGAAAGAGTAATAGCTGAACAGAAAAAAGGTCCTCAAACTACAGACCCTAAAACAGGAAAACCATTACAGAATTTAGAAAATGTATCAACAGACCCTATAAAGTCAGCCGAAGCTAAAGGGGTTATATTAGACCACTTAGAATTACAAAATATTAAAAAAGGTATATCTAAGCTAGATGTAAACGACCCTAAAGCTGTTGCTAAAATACAAAAAAATATTAATGAAATGAGAAATACTCTAGGTGAAGGGTATGTTGTTAATGCTAAAGGTGAATTACAACCTGTAGTAACAGAAGAAGCAGCAGAATTAAGTGCTGTCTTAGATGCTTATGAAGCTAAGTTGTTTCCACAGAAAGAAGCTAAACCTGTAGAAACTAAACCTACAGAAATTAAAGCTAATGAGCCTACTAGCCTTAATAATGAAGCTCAAACACCTAATGTACCTAATAATTTAAAGCCTGAACAGTTAGTTGATATAGAACAGCCCAAAGCTATACCGATACCATTATCTAAACCCGGAGATACTAAAGCAGTTCCAATCCCAATAGAGTCTAAACCTTCTGTTCCTCTTAATATGGCAGGTGTGCCACAAATAGTTGAAACACCTATTGTAAGTGTAAAAGATAAGCCTAAAACAGCTGAATATTTAGACCAACTTGATAAGGGTGGAGAATTGTTTATGCAAGACCAACCTTATCAAGACATTAGAAAAATTGCGAAAGAAAACAATTTAGAGCAATATGCTGCAGATAAAAGTAAAGGAGAATTGCAAAGGGTTGTTGAACTTTGGAGAGACGAAAATTTCACAGAATTAAAAAAATTAAATCAAGAAAGTAAAAGATTTACAGAAGATGATAATTATGATTTAGGTGAAGGTCCTATCAGTCCAAGAACAGGAAAAGTATTAAAACAATTTTCTAAACCTATTGACGATATTCCTTCAGCCATTAAAAGAGCAAATGCGATAGATAAATGGATAGACAAAGCTTACGATAAAATGGATGAAGTCCCTGCAAGAAGGGCTGAAGAATTACAAGACCAAATATATGAAGCCGAAGAGTATCGTGACAACTTATATAACAAATTAGAAGAAAGGGGTGTTTCTGAACAAGAGATTAACCCTGTCTCATATGAATCGCCTAATCAGGTTAGTGAAGCAAAACCTAAACTAAAAGTTGCAGCAGGCGGAGCAGGCGAGCCACCTAAGCCTCCTGTAGACCCTGCGGCATTAGAAGAGTATTCTACAAAACTTTCTAAACCTACAAGGCCTAGTGCAAAAGGTAATGAATTAGTGGTTGTCGATGTAGCTAAAGCAAATGAGTTATTTAAAAAAGATGAGGGATATTATTTAGGAGACAAAGGGCAATACAGCCCTAAAGAAGGAATAAAAGAATCTATAGAAAATAACAATCAAATGTCAGCACCTATAGCATCAATAGCTATTAAAAATGGTAAACCTTTTCTTTCATTTACAGATGGTAGACATCGTTTTTCTCAATTAAGAGATGCAGGTGCTAAAAATATAGCTTTATCTATGACCCCTGCTGCAGCAAAGAATGCTAGGGAATTAGGTTTGGACCAATCAGATTTTGGAATAGAAGGAAATAAAGTACCTCCTAGGGATGCTGCATTAGATGT
>TARA_R110002012_G_scaffold284259_1_pt1 | contig 27567 bp, 22 predicted proteins | sample TARA_R110002012 | Tara Oceans TARA_R110002012 (sample SAMEA4396515) | marine metagenome | biome: Westerlies Biome; feature: [DCM] deep chlorophyll maximum layer (ENVO:01000326); material: water (ENVO:00002006), including particulate matter (ENVO:01000060) such as... | depth 40 m | reverse complement strand
TCTACTGGAGCTTCAGGGAATCCTGCTGTCTCTGCCCATGCTTCATTTTTACGTGCATATTCTTTGCCGTCGTTAGGTGCCTCAGGCAGCGTTGGCGTCCATGCATTTGACTGCCTCCCGTACTGGACTCCATCATCTGGAGCTTCAGTAACAGCACCGGCTTCATCGACCTCAAACCTATCGTCTTGCTCTTGAATTAAATAAAGGAGTTGCAGGTCAGCTGTGTTGAGATCAGCTGCAACCAAATAGCTGCCGTTGTCCCATTGAACAAGCTGTTGATCAACTGGCGTAATCCTTTTAATCTTTAGCGTCTGCTCAGTTGATGGTGCTGTGCCTACCTGGATGAGAATGTTTGATTGCCATTGGAACTCATCACCAACGGGGACGCCAGATGTTTGGGTCAGCTCGACATCTACATACCCCGTCTCACAGCGATAGACGTGGACTTGATCGCGCTGGATAAACGGGAAGGTGACAGCAAATTCAACCTGCGAACCCGTGCCGCTATAGACGTCGGTTGCGTAGGTTGTCATCAGAAGAGGGTTGCACAGGTGCAGCCCTCATAGTAGTGGCCTTTACTGAGGAGACAAACCCAGTGGTGAAGACAGTGCGTAGTCCTCTACAGCTGCGTCGCCTTGCAGTTGTGAGTTGGCTAATGCCTTCTTCACGAAATCAGGGTGAAGTTGCATCATGGCTTGGGAGCCATGCCAGCTGTAGTAATTGATCACGGCGTTGTAAACCTTGTAGATCCCACGCGGATCATCACCCTTCTTGCCTGCAGTCCGCTTAGATCGCGAACGATCATTGATTGGCTTATCCATATTCTGGATTAGCGATGGGCTGTTAGGCGTATCAAGATCAGCGTTGTAATCGGGGTCTTCGCTTAGCGCAGTCAGTGCTTCATTTAACGTGCGGCCTTGCACAAAACGATTGACGTCATATTGATACAAGCCAGTGTCGATGTACGTGTTTCCAGCACCCAAGATCATTTCAGCAGGGACTTCACCTTTCACTGACCACATGTTTTCCCTGTAATCGTTTTCCTCATCGATCGACATCGTTGCGAAATTGCCAGGGCCTAGCTCTTTTGCACCCAGCACTCCATCAGGATTTGGCACATCGCCAAAGCCATGCTTAATAAGCCATCTATCAACAGGGGTTTCCTCCACAACGATTGGGGCAAACGGTGCAACCGCATCCCATGGCAGGCCTAAAGGCTTCTCTCTCTTGCGGCCCCTCCAGTCACGGTGCCGCAGCTTTGCGCCAGGCAACCCCAGCAATGGAATACCGCGAGCCACTGTCTGCATGAAGTCCTCAAACAGTGCATAGTTCGGATCCTTCCCAATCGCTTCCATCTCTGTTGCCGACATCGTTCGACGCTCAGTCAGAACCAGATCAGCGTCGGTAAACCCACGAGATCCAGACGTCAAAGCGCCTGACAAAGGAAGGATCCCATTCATCTGGCTGCGCACCAGCTTGCCCCAAGCGACTCCTCTTCTCTTTGCATCAGAGAGTCCACTAAGGATGTCCATCACTCCATTCAATGAACTCTTGTTGTCCACTGCATTGGCGTAAGCACGAGTGATCCCATCCATCAATCGGGTGTGATCACCCTCAGTCATTAACCCTTCGCTAAACGCTCGCATCACGTCAGCTTGCAGTCCCATCAAATCAGGCAGATCGATAGATGCTGCAGGGATAAGCATCTTTGCGAATCCAACAGCAGCAGTACCACCAAGGCTGAAGGAATAAGGAGGCCTTTGGTCTCTTTGCTGATCGTTGTTTGCAGCATTGAAAGGGCCACCATCAGTGAAGACACCTGTCTGCCACAAAGCGTTCGTGGCCACAGCGATGAATGCTGAGTTGAGAGCACGCGCTCTGGCCTGTGACATATCACTGGCGCTATACGGCAGGTCATCAACGCTGACACCCTTGGCTTTTGCGATGCCTTGGCGGCTTTCGCGATACAACCCTTCAGCCATATTGACCATTAGGTCACGGCTGATCGTCCACTTCAAACCGTTGATAGGTGTTTGGAAAACAGGAACCATCCAGCCAACAATTGGATTGCTGCGCATCTGGTTGAAGCCACCAAATACTTTGTCTTTTAACGGTGCAGTGAATGTGACATCAGACCCACGGTTCAACGCTTTCATCCCGATGGGACTGCCAGGGTTAGGCATCCCTGCCCTGTCGTTAAACATCTTCAACCTGAGAGTTTCGTTATCCATATCGCTGTACTGGTCGCCGCCAACTCTTCTACGCAACGCGACCAATTCATCGTCAGTCATCAATCCTTTGAACGATGCCTCTTCTGCTAACTCATTTGCTCTTTCTTGAATCCATACGCCTTTACCCATTCCCTCGACTGGAGCCTTATCCCATTCCTCTGTTGCTTGGATGTAACCCTCATGATGAGCTTTCCAATCAAACGCCATCTTGCGGTTGACCTCATCACCAGCAGCAAGCAGGGTGAATGAAGGTGAGTAGCCAGCAGTTGAACCTTGAGCGCCAGGGATCCTTTCGACTATTCGACCAAGAGAAACACGAGCACCTGCGTTCAACATGTTCATAACTGCGACGGCATTGCTTGGGCCAACGCCTTGGCCGTCTTCATTAAAGACACGTTCCCAAGCATCCTCCAAAGCATTTTCTGCGTCGATCTTTCTTGTGCGCAGATCAGCTGCATCTATCCCTTCAATCAATCCTGACTTGGTGAGCTTTGCATCACCCGTTGTCAGCATTGACATTGCATTTCCCCAAGCTGTATTAAACCCTTGGTATGTCTGGCCTGCTGCGTACAGCGATGCCTTGAATCCGTCCTTGGCACCTACCCGAATAGCGCCTTCATAGACATCTTCCATCATGTAGCTGGCATTAACCAAAGCGCCAGAGACTACGTTCCGTGACACCCATGTGGAAGGAGAAGAGAACAGGTTTGCCTTGCGATAAGCGCCAAGCAAACGCACCTGAGTCATTACATTTGACTCATTGATTGGGATGTCATGGGTTGCGTTTAACCGCTTCAAGGTTGCAATCTTCTTCAGCTCTTTCGCATTGCCTGATTCAATTGCAGTAAGGATCTGGGCAGCAAGACTTCCCTCTTCAATCTTGTCCAGCGTCAGACGCACGTCCTCATAATTAATTTCAAACTCTTCAAACAGGTCAGTCGCATCCAGCCTTGAGCTGAAATCCAAGCCACGGGAACGCAATGCTTGGCCAACTTTCCTGGCTAACAACGCATCAACCTGTTCAAAGAAGTACGCATACTGAGCTGACCTAGCGATGCGTGCTTTGTTCAGATCGCTAACGCCGATTGATTCCATCAGTAAGGTGTATTCCTCTAGCTGGTCAGCCAGATAGCGAGTCGCATCCTTCTTCATGTATTTGGACATCATCATGTCCATTGGCAGCTTCCTGTATTGGCCTTGCTTCCCTGCCATTCCTCTGGCGATCTCTTCTGCGTTGCCACCTCGCAAACGCATCTGCATCATCAATTCATTTGATGCCACTTCTGTTGTGAATGGCATCATCAACTCGCGACCACCTGCAGATTCAGATCGCTTCTGCCCCATCAGCAACAGCAACTGGTTGAAGGTCTCGTCGCTGGGGTCAAGATCTGCATAGTTGATATTCATCCCCTGCCCACCATTGGGCTTGACCTTTTCATCAAACAGAGATCGCGCCATCTGCCTGACTTCTTCTTCACCTAGCCCAAGGTTTAAGCGCTCAACCTCTTGATAAAAGTCGTTTGGACTGACACGCACCTTGGTTCCATCAACCATAGAGAAGGTTCGGAACCCACCCTCAGGAGGCTTATTGAACTGAGCTGCTTCGGCTTTGGCAGCACGCTCAAGTTTTTCAGCTGCAGCCAATTTGGCTTCAGCTTCTACGATTTGTGCCGCGAGATCGGGACATTCAGCCATTGCAGTTCAGCTCCTGTTTTTTGCGAAGTCGAGCAAGATCTTGCTCAAGGTCTTTTTCTAATCTTGATGCACTTGCCGCTGTTTTATCAGCAGCAGTCTTTTCTCGTTTTGCTCTGTCCTTAACTTGACGTGCAGCTTTCTTTTCATCAGGCGTCAGTTTTGTTTTAGCTGGTGCTTTTTTCGCAGAAGCTGGTGACTCTTCAATAACTCCCTCCGGTTTCCACCTGTAAGTTTTTGCTTCTCGTGGTGGCAGCACTGCTGCATTCGGGTCAACAACGCCGATTGAATCAGCCGCCAAAGTTTGAGTCACACCTGTGTAAGTGCGCTCTCTGCTTGGCACTGAATACAAGAAAGGATCCATGATCCCGGCTTGCTTCTTCTCCTCCCAGGTCATCTTGTCCCAGCCTTCCCTCTTCATCAACGATTCTTTTGATGCCTTCTTGCTTGCGTTATCCAGTTCAGCCCAGTCGTAACGCAGGCGAACTTCTTCAAGCAGCGACTCAGCTGATCTGCCGCCTGCCTTATATGCAGGAAGCATGTCGGTAGCAAACATCATTGGAAGCTGACCTGATTCATCTGCGAACAACGAATCAATCAAATCGCCTTGATTAAATTCCGCTTGCGGAACCTTGGCTGGAATCGGCGTGACGTCTGGCTGCACCTCACCGTTATCAATTGCAGCTTGCAAGATCCTGCGCTTGAAGTCCTCTCGCAATGCGGCATCCATTCCACGCCCGCCAGGGAAATCGGATGGGGCGAAATCAACCATTGGGTTGCCATCTGCATCAACCGATTGACGCAAGCTGTTGAACGGCAATGACTGCTGCATCTCAATATCAAGCTGCTCACCAACAGGCTCCAGGAACTTGCCCTGCCTTTGAGCAAACTCAATCATCGCGTCGATGATGTCGTCCTTCTTGGCTGACCAAACCCTTCGACCTGTTCGCGCTTTAAGGATCGCTGCAATCCTTCCATCGCCACTGACTTCAAGCGGTGCATTCATCTTCCGCAGCAGATCCCGCGGGAACTTCTTTAATGCCTCGCGATAGGCATCGACTGATGCGTATCCACTTGGTGATTTAGAGGTGCGATACATGCCAGATACCTCGTCCCACTCCATATCGAAAAACGCTGGCATCTCGATTTCAGTTCTTGGGAACAACTCCATGACGGTCTGTTGATCCATCGCCAAATTCAACTGATCACCAACCAAGAACGGCTGAGCTGGCTTCTGCTGTAACCGTGAAGCGCTGACCTGAAGCTGCTCTAGCTCTGCTGTCAAAGGATTCAGCTTGCGCTTGGCTCCTGTTGCTGAAAGCTTTTTCTTGCTTCCATCCTCAAGCTGTAGACGTTCATTGATTTCTTCTATCTGCCGTTGCACTTCAAGCATTCGCGCTTGCGTGTCATCCAGCTCGATCTGCCTTGCTGCAATCTTTTCATTGGCATCAACGTTTGGCAGGATCTGCCTGATCTGTGCATCATCAAGCTCATCGAGTTCAGCAAGAAACGTGCTGATCTCTGGCCGTGGATCAGGTGCATCCTGAAATGGAAGCTCTACCTGAAGCGGTGGGATCTCTCCCTCGACTCCACCACTGATCAAATTGGCGATGGACTGATCAACTTGGGCCAGCTTTTCGGAGACGTCTTGCCCTTCCTCCGCCATCTTCAGCAGCTTGCCGCGTTCAACTTGCTGCGCTCTGACCTGGAGTTTTATCTCAGGGTCAACGCTGCCGGGGAAACTCAGTTCGTACTGGCCACTGCCTTGCCGAACCTGTAGGCCCATCTCTTCAAGACGGGTACGCTGCTTTTCGACCTGCTGAGCCAATCGCTGATCGGCAGTCGTTCGGCTGATTGCTGAGTCATAACTTCCAGTAGGGCCAGCCTCGAACTGCCCATAATCAAAACTGGTTTGACCGCCGGCAGGCAGCACCCGATCACCAGTGGGGATGGGGTCAACAGGGAACGGAGATGAAGCGGCTGGCAGCAGTGGTGTGTTGGATGGCCGGTATGGCGCAAGCTCAACATCAGCAACGTCTTGCATGAACTGAGGGATGTTGCCATCAGTCGCAAGACGTCGAGTAAACGGAACAACAGCACCAGCCCCGATCAGTGCCAGCGGTGTGGCAACGCCATCAACAACCAACGTTTTCCCAAAAGCATCGAGATAGTTATCTGTTTCTGGGTCATATCTGCCAGGCAGCTCAAGCCCAAAGAAATCACCAATGTTGGCAAGGTTGCCCCGTGGATCTTGGAAGACTGTGGACAGCGCTGTATCAAACATCGCTTCGCTGCCAAACCGGCCAAAGTTGATAGCGCCTCTGACTCTCCTGTCAGTAGCGGCTTTAACGGCAATCTGTTTTGCAGTACGTGTCTTCAGTGCTGCTTGACCAATTCGCACCAGGGTCGGAATTTTGCTGAGCTTGTTAAGGACCGCCGTGCCGGTCACAAGACCAGCTAATTCACCAGCACCAAATTCACCCCATGCCTTGCCACCAACGTCTTGCGGCGTGATGTCTGTATCGCCTCCAATAGCCCTAACTGGATTGGCAGCAGCTGCAGCTTGTGGCGTGATCTGCCATGCATCACTGACGTCAACTTCCTTCCCTTGAACAACGTCTCCAATTGCATTGCCAAGATTGCTCAGTGCATTTGGCACACCTGTAACCAGGCCTTCGCCAAAGCCAGGAGACATGATCGAGTTCATGAACTGGCTGATTGGCTTCAGTAAGCCCATCCGCTCTTCATCAACTTCAGCTTGCGTTTGCCGTCTATTGCTTTGGTTGCCGCCGTAATACTCACGAGCGGTAACGCCGCCAACCATCTTGTCCGCAGGGACGTACTGGTTAAACGGACCCTTTACTAGGCCAGGGTTCTCATCTTGCGAGTCCCCAAAGCTCAATGGCTCCATTCCCTGCATGTCCTGGTCGGACAGCTCAGGGATTTCAAATCCTTCAAAGTCGTTCATGAGTGTCCTAGGGGGTAAAACCGAGAATGGCGTTGGCAGCACGAGACCATCTGGCCTCAGCTTCAACAGTGCGAGGCAGGTTTAAAGGTGGTGCTACATCCAGCCCACGGCCAACACCGTGAGAGCCAGGGTCACCGGGCCTCACTTCAGAAGTGACCCTGAACCCAGCACTGCGGAATGCAGCAGCGGCACGCTTGCGTTGTGCCACCGTCGCGAACTCGTAGTGGTTGTGATAGTGGTCACCGCCGTGCTCTTCAGGGTCAACAATCAATGCATCCCCGTCATGCGCCGCCGTCACATCACCAGTGACGTACTGAACAAGCTCATATCCAGAAGGCGTAATCCAGTTGCCATTGATGGCTTGGTTGCCTGAGCTTGTTCGCCTAAGGCTTGGCGGCAATGTTGCTGCAGCAGCCGGCCTTTCAAACATGCTCATCAGCCAGGCTCCAGGGCTTCGGCCTGAGTAGGACTGGTTGCCCATCGGATCAGTAGCGGCATCAAAGTTGGCAGCCGCTGGTGTGTTGGCTTGCCGGGCACGCTCAATCCGCTGCTGCAATGCCCCACGAAACTTGCCCTCTGGGTCTAGCTGTGGATAAAACTTCAGCTGTTCAAGCAGATAGCGATCAGTGCTGGTGCCAGCTTTATTGGCCAGGTTGTAAAGCTCACGACTAACCGGCTTGGCGGTGGAAAGATTCGTCATCTCATCACGGATCCAATAACTGTTCATCACTGGCTCTTTGACGTAGCTCTTCGCTCGGTCATCTGGGATGGTGTTAGCTGCATCCCTTGGGGCTGGTCGCTTAGCTGGCTCAACTGGGATGTTCACTGGCGTGCCGTCACTGCCAGTTGCAACAGGAGGCTTGCTTAACGCCTCTTCCTTCAGCTTTTTGTATTGCTCTGACTCCCGAACTTTCTTAGCGGCAGCGTCTCTTAAGCTCGCTTGCTCGTTTAACGGGATGTCTTCAACGCCAGGATTGTCATTGCGATATTGGGTGAACTCATCCCAGATCGCACGTTCATACAAGCCACGTACTTCTCTGCCAAAACTTGCATAACGCTGAGCTTTTGCGTCAGGCGCTGCACCATCCAGCTGGAAACCACCAGTAGGCAAGAAACTAAGCCTGCGCCCTTTGCCTTTTAGCTTGGCAATTTCTGGATCAGCTAAGTCTTCTCGTACATATCGGTTGAGGTTGGATTGCAATGCAGCGCCTGTAGGCAGCTGGGCGTAATCCTTTTGTGCTCTATCAATTTTCCCCATCAATTCTTTGAATTTTTTTGTGCGCTCATCTCTACTTGGCTCAGCAGCTGCGAGCCTTCTCGCTTCAGCAACCGTGCCAGAAATGTTCTCAGGGCTGACATCGTTTGGCGACAGCGATTCAAACCTTTCAATGCCTGCTGCCTGCTGCTCAAAGCTCAGTGCATACTGCTCTTTATTGACCTGTGCATTCTCAGATTGAACGTCGCTGAGAACCTTGTCGATGTCCCGAATCCCAGCGTTAAGGCCTGCCTGACGCAACTTTGCTAACCGCGCTTGCAGCTCAGGGCCATCCGTAATTCCTGCTATTCCCATGTCTGGGCTAATAGCAAGATCGCGAATCATTCGCTCGCCTTCAGCTTGCAATAAGCCATCATTCTCTTTAACAAGCTCTAACCCTTTATTGGTGTAATCCATCAACTCGAAAGGGTTAGCATCCATCCAACGCGGACGCTTATCAAGAGGAGCGTTCCTATTGCCAAGACGGATATTGCCAATCGCGTCACGAATACCTGGGATGCCCATTGCATAAAGAGCGCCCAGGCTTTCCTTGATCTTCCCCATCGCTTTGATGCGATCTTCACCGCCTAGCAATGCCAATCCGTTATCAAGTTCCATCGTCAGCATGTAACCAGCTGCAGCGCCAAAGTTGGGGTCGCTAGTCCGCAAGACTCTGCCGTCTGGCAGCACAATGCCATCCGTTGCCATCTGCTGGACTTGGCTATTTACCGCAAAATTAGTCGTCTCAATCGTGCTCTGATATAGCTCTTGTGTATAAAGCTCAGATTGTTTCTGCGTAAAATTATCCCAAGCCTTGTTGAGCTTGGGTGTCACGTAATAAGCAGCTTCAGGCTCGCTCCCAGTAAGGCCAAACCGAGTCAACACAGCTTGTGTTTTCTGCTGCTTGATCTCAGTCAATGCTCCGCTGCCTGGCTTGATCCCAGCCAAGGTGCCTGCGTTTGTCGCTAACTCACTTTCAAGGACAGAAGAGATCTGCCCCCCTGCCATTTGAGCTAATGCCCTCCTCCGACCAATTGCTTTCCAAGGGTTGGCTTCACGCAATAGCGATGCACCAATTGGATCAGTCTTTGCCAATCCAGTGATCATTGAAGCCGCTTCAGCAGCGCCAGCTTCTTGGTTCTTCTGGAGGGTTGCCATCCCTCGCATCTGCTGATTCTTCAGCTCGTCGTAATACCCAGACTCGATATTCCCGACGGCGTATGACTTAAACCCCTTGTTGACGAGAGAAGTGACATTCTTCCCTAAAGGTCCAAGTGCTTTTGCTATCTGATCAAATTTGTTGAATCCAGCGACTGAGCTTGTGCCTGCCTGTTGCAACGTTGCAATCTGCGAAACACCCGGCATTGATGCCGGCTTGCCAGCTGCTGCAATGTTTTTCTTGCCTGGTGCCACAAATGCACCAAGCGGCTGAGCCGCTGGTTTGATGTTGCCTTGGAATAAACGTTCAGCCATGACTATCTCGAATACTGAGAAACTTGGTTAAGGATTGAACCGGCGTTTCGGCCTTGTATTCCTCCTGTACCAGGGCCAATTAGCGAATTAGGAGTCTTCAGCGCCTTCATTGATGAATAAGTGCTCATCCCAGCAGACACTCCACCCAGCAGTGAACTGCCAACGTTCATCGCAAAAGCAGCATTACTTGGCGCTGCCCCCGTCATGCTTGGGGGTGGTGGCGTGATCATTGTTGGCAACGGCGCAAACGGCGCGATGGGCTCAAAGAATGGCGTGTCGTCATAGAAGGTTTGTGAGTTCCACCTGCTCAAATACTGCGAAACCTGAGCCGCCTGCGTCCTGGTGTATTGCCGTTCTCGAATGTCAGAGTTGATCGCTTCAAGCGTCATCTGATCGCCAAGCTGTGCGGCGTAGTTATTGACAATCCGGTCAACTGAATTGCCTTCCTGGTTCATCGCTCGGACTGAAGAGCGAGCTTGCAATGCCCTCCATTGGTACTGCTGTTGCGCGACAGCTGATTGCATCTCTGTTTCGCGATAGGCATCAGAGATTGCTGACGAGTCATCAACAAAAGAAACTCCGGCTGCAACCCGCGTATCGAACACAACCTGAGCTTGCGCAGCTGCCTGCAGAAACTCCACGTTGCGCTGGGAATTTGCGTAGATCTTCTCCTGGTTGAAATTGAACGTTTCCTGCCAGAACTGGAATTGCTTATTAGCGTCTTGGACTTCTGCGTTAAATCCAGCCTGCCAAACAGAAAATCTGTTGTTGGCATTTTGAAACGCAAGATCGTCCGCATGTTTTTGCCTGGCAGCAGCATGGCTGGCTGACGCACCCATCACACCGCTAGCAGCAGTAAGGCCCCCACTAATGAGGGCCATGGTCAACGGTTCCATTAGAAAGCCCTCCAGAACTCACAGAACAAAGCGCTGCTTGGACCCATTGGGCGTGGCTTGGCTACCTGAAATCCAAGGTGCCGAAGCCATCTAATGCTGTCTGTGTTGCTTGCGTAGACATCATTTCCAATGGCCATGCCAGCAACAGATAAACAGTGATCTACCCATTGTCGCCCTTCTTTGCACAGTTGCAAACGTCCGACCCTTGTTGCAGTTAATTCTTGCGTTCCCAGCATCCAAATGCGATTCCCGTTTAACCCTGTGATGCCCACAGGCACACCATGGGCCGTCTCGATGCATCTACAGAGGTCTGCGTCTTCCAAACTGCCGATCACAGCTTCTGTTGGCGTCAACCGGTGGCTAAGCCAAACCTCAGTTTTGTCCTCTTCTCGGAGGTTATTGGCGATCTCCATAGCTCGCTCTTTGGTTGGCTCAGCCCATCTCATTGCAAGGGCTTGGCCCTTCCTGTCACCAGTGCAATCCATTCGCACGTCGAGAATTTGCATGGCATAGGTTTATCAGACCTAATTTCAACAAAAATCTGTTCACCTTGCCCGTAAACAGGAACAGTAAAAACACCTTCAAAAAAGCGAACGCTGTCCGCATCGAAAGCACCCGTCTTGGGTTTGCCGATTGCAGCGTTCCTTACAGCCAAAATCGTTCCGTCATACACATACACACCTTCTGCTCTGTACTCAGGCTTAACTACAGCCTCGAAATAGCCAGTTTCGTGATACCGGATCTTTGCAGTGCGGATCTGAGTTCGCATTGTGTTGACGGCAGCCTTGCCTCCACCGATCTCTTTAATCATCTTGAACTTGGTGAATCGGTATAGAAACTCATATGGCTCTCCACAAACGCAATTCGTCGTTGACCAGTCACCACGACATGTAATTGTTGTCCCGCTGTCAGCTTCACCAACAAGGACTGGCCCCGTGGAGTCAGGTTTTGTCATGTCCCACATTGACCAGATCTGGGTTTTGGCCCTCATCTCATACGGAACCGTGAACGTGCTGGTATTTGTCTGGATGTCATACGTGGCCGCGGCCATCCGAACGTCTTCAGGAGTGCTGGCAGTGTTTGTGACTCGTCGATCTAGAAGAAGTGGATACGGCGCATAAGAGGCCCCCTCCTCTTGCCGATCTTTCACCGACATCTTTTCGAGGAAAACCTCTTGGTCATATCGCGCCAAGATGAACAGGTCTTCTTCAACGCAAAGCACTTGAAGGACTTCATCTGCACCGTTTAATTGCCAATAGCTCCAGCTGGACTGCGCACGCTCAGCTCCCTGCCCTTGGTTCCGGTAGAAATACTTATAGACGTAAATTCTGTCGCGATAATCAGTGGTTCCTGGACCAGATGGTTCCTTGCCGCTAATTGCAAACAGCGAGTTGCCGGTGTCATTCACCGTCATTTTGAACAGCTGAGACGGGATGTAACTGCTCACATAACCCGTGAGATCAGCTGCATCAGCCGTCAATGCAGTGCCAGCGCCCCTCACGCTGAACTCGCGCATCTGCGACCACTCGCCGTTTTGCTGCGCAAAAATGATTCCGCCGCCAGCCTGTTGCGGCCTGACATTCGTATCAACTTCAAATTGGGTCAGCACAGTCAACTGCGCAGTTTTAGGCGTCAACACTGTCTCAGCAGCATTAAACCTGAACTGATACTGAGCGCTGAAAAGGATTAATTCATCCTGATACGGCACTGCATATTTCAGGACTGACACCCTGTTATTGCTTGCGACCAGATCAATTGGGTCCGTGTCTAAAACAGCCGTCACCGTCGCAGGGAAATACTTGAAAAACTCCCTTGTTTGGCTCAGGATTACGTTCTCATCGGCCAAGAAACCAAGACGGTTTTTATAGATGAATACGTCCGAAATGCTGTAGCCAATAAAACTTGGGTCAGGTGCTGTCTCGTAATCGCCGCAAGTCCTTTGACCCCATGCCGGAACGCCACCAGGGATAGACGCAACGGTCTGATCATCCGCTGCACCAAACCAAAATTCAGCGGGTGTCGCATTAGTTCTGATCAGAACATGCGGCATCGTGTCTGCATCAACCAGATATTCAACGCCGGGACTTACTGTTTCCAGCCACGAGCCCTCATTGAACTCACCATTCGGCTCTTTAACGTCTGCCCCGCGAGGCTGAAACTCCACATAAAATCCGTCAAACTGGTTTCCGGGATCTCCCTCCACCGTGACTTGGTAGCCAATTGGCGCAATCGTTGGCAGGTCAGTGAATGCCTGCACGGAGTTCAGGATTGCAGTGATGTCAGCGTTCGATCGAGCGTCAGTAACTTGAACTGAAATTGGGCTATTCCCACGCACCCAGATCACTGAACCTTGCGCAGTCAGCGTGTAGCCACTCAGCCCAGCGCTGCCAAGCCCACTAATAATTGCGCTGGCAATTCCTTCTGAACTAATCCGGTTTTCAGTGACCGTGCTGCCTTCGCTGATGACCGGTGCGACAGGAGTCTCAACGGAAGTCTGCGATCCATTGATATTGACCGTGTAGGTCTGGCCGTAATTTGCAGCTCGAATCCAGATCAAGCATTCATGGGGGAATGGCCTCGGCTGGGAAGGAGCCAAGTCCGCTTTCATTGCGGTGGCTGTAGTCAAGTTGCAGACAAACGTGAAATCAGCAACCGTCACGGCTCTCAGCTGAGTTCGAGCGTCAGTGACACTGTTCAAATAGTCGTATGAACTCCCGTCCTGGATTACAGGAATCTCATTCCCAGCCAGGTCAAAGACTTGAATCCCACTGTTTGTGATGACCGCTAAATACTCTTCCTTTTGATCGCGGAGGATTGAATGAACAAACGCATCGCCAAAAGGAACGGTTGAAACCTTGGCCAGCGTTTCGGTGTAATCACGCTTACGGAGACCTTCGGCAATTGACGAGACCGCATTGATCTGGATAGACCCTTGGCTTGGATCGCGCTGTGCGTCTGGTTGTTGTGAGATCCCCTGTATGAGATTGGGGATCGCGTAGCTGACGAGATTAGCCAACGCGAACACCTCCGTAAATACCTCGCATCAGGCCAGAGCCAGCCCTGTAAGTAGGCATTGGCCCCATACCCCCGGTGAGTGAATTTGGCTGAGCTTGTTCCGTCTCAACCCGCATCAGCTCAGTCATTGCAGCCTGCTCGTCAATCGCGGTGTAATTCGTGACTGAATCAGATCCCAGCATCCGCGTGGAGAACACTCGCGCTGATCGAATCGTTGTCCATCGATTAAATGCTTCCGGGCTTTCGTCCCAAGACAACATCCAAACCACATCAGCCTTGATCGGGGTGTCTGCCGGATCGATCTGAAAAGTCCGCATCAGTTTGTCGTAAACCCTTGTGCCCCTCAGGACATATCGACCGTTGTATCGGTATGGATCAACAAGCCAGCTAACGACAGAAGCCGGAACCACGATTTCTCCAGTCGATACGTCGATATCAAAGGGATAACCAACTTCCCGATTCCACGACCAACCACGAGTCTGCCCTTCTTTTGCAAACTCCAAAATGCATTGCTCAGCCATTCGAGCATCTTGGATCTGCTGGTTTTCCAAGCTATCGACAGGCATCTCGCCAATGTTCGTCAGCAAAACATTGACGGCACCCAGAAGAGACGTCCTCCCCGGAATTGCCGTTTGCTCAGAGCTGCCCATCAGTCATCTGCACAAGTAATGACTACATGCTAAGGCCCATAAAAAAAGGGGCCAGGTCCGAAGACCCAGCCACCCCCTACTCTTCCTGCAGCCTAAGGCTACGCGGAGACGCTGATATCGACAGCACACTCAGCACGCAACACACCCATACCGATTGATTGACGAGCAACCAACAGTGAGGCTTGGTGAGATACGTTCCAGTCTCCAGATGTGACCTGAAGAGCTGGGTTGAGCAGAGTCAGAACACCAACGGCATCGCGGTTAAACACAAGACCTTTGCAGTTGCTCATGTCTTGGGCATATTCAGCGTTGTTGTCACCAGCGACCAACGTGTAATCAGGCTGGGTGACGTGATTACTGGAGTACAAAGGAATACCAGCAACCATCAACGTTTTACCGTCGGCAATTGTTCCATTACCACCGCCACTATTGAAGTCGGTGTTGATAGCACGCGACGACATTGTGATGGCGTAATAGTCCTCTGGTCCAAAAAACGCATACATATTATCCGTTGGGACGTCCTTACGCTCCATGGCAATACGAGCATCGAAGATGGCGTTTACTAGAGCATCACCTTTCTCTTGACGAGTGGCAGAAGCCCCGGTGTAGTCATCGCCCAGAGTGACTGTGGCACCAATACGGCCAGTGTTGATTGCCTTATTTAGTGGCTCCGTTGTGTTAGTCGCAGCCGCATAAATAATTCTGGCAACCCTGCGGTCATATTCATAGGCCAAGGCGCGGCCTAATTCGCGGGTTATCTCCTGCCGTGCTGGCCAATAGGCCATAAGCTCGTCAACCTCGGCGATTGCATTATCGGCAATCATCAAGGAATCGAGATACAGCACTCGCTCGTTGACTGCAGAAGGATCGTTAGTCGCTCCTGTAATCTCAGTGCCCGGCTGATGGTAGGCCGCTTGCTGCTTGCCGGTGATGGGGAAGGCCATAGATTTGCCTCCCCGAATGTTCCTTTCCTTGGTTTTTCCTTTAAAACCGCAGTATTCCTCGAAGGCTGAAAGTACCTCCGCAGAACCTAACTTAAGGAATAGGGCTTTGTAGCCATCCTGTTGGTTAGCACCAGCGGCCCAAGCGCCACCGGTGCCTTTTATCTGACCAACTCTTGAGACGTCAGCATCAGCCATGATGTAAAAAAGATTGAGGTTTGCGTAGGGTTCGCGTTCCGTCAATCCTTTCGGTTATCCCCGCAGGGGCCGTTAGGTTGCAGTTGTGCAGAGTATCCCTGTCAGCAACTTAACCGAATACATCACTGTTGTTCAAAAGTTCAGCAAACTTACGCTGATATTCAGAGTCGGTCTCATACAACTTTCGGCCACGACTATCGCGCTTGTTCATCGCTTCCAACACTTCTGATTGAGAGTTGAACTTGCGTGCTTGGGTAGCAGGAGCCTGGCCACGAATGAGTTTTGGCTCTGATGATCCACCAGCGTTAGATCGTGCCTGCATTGCTTTCAATGCCCAGCGGATGGCCTGCTTATTGCCGCTATCGACAATGCCGTTGTAATCAGACAGCTCAGAAGGATCAAGGTTGGTCTTTGCCCAGCCCGACAATTCTTGGAATGCCTGTTGGCCTCCAACCTCATCCATGATCTGGGCTTCCTCCACCTCGCTCATGCCGGCAGGTTGGCTTTCACCAGCCTGAGCCTTGGAGACGTAGTTCTCGACCACCTGACGAGGGACGCCTACAGCTGAAGCAAGAGCGTCATAGTGCTCGCTGATGTCTCCGCCGTTGTCGGCTTTCCACATCAGTTCAGCCATGTTCAACCCGGCTTCATTGACGGAATTGACGATCTCATCGCCATAGACCTCAGCCGCCTGTTCGGCTGAATAGCCATCAGGCTGTTGCGTTGGAGGGCCGGCTTTCCCTTGCTTCTTTTCCAGCTCTTGATAAGCCTTCAGCAAGTCGTCCTGAGTGTTGAACTTGCCGCCGATTAAATCGCTTTGGGCGTCAGCTTCAGGCTGGGGTTCTGGCTCCCCATCCATAAACTTCTGAGCCATTTCTTCCTGGCCAGGGGCAATCATTCCCTCGGCGTCCGCAAAGGCGGGGTCAAAGCCTGGGGCGATGGTTTGACTAGGCATGATGTCAGCCATTTGGTTCCTCTGATGGTGTGTTCATTTCCTGCACCGTCTGGGCAGCCGATGCAAGGCCTTGTGGGTTAGCAGCAAGTTGCTGTTGCATTGCCTGCTGCTGCGCCTGCTGCATTTCTGCAGCTACCTGCTGTTCGCTTTTCACCAGCCCAAGGGGTGAGATTCCCATTGCGCTGCTCAATCTCTTGATTAGCTCTACCTCGTCCAGGTATTTCGCCATACCTTCAGGGCCAATTGATTGCTGCAAGATATTGATAAACCGTGCAGTCTTCTCCAAATCGTTGCCACGGCCAACGCCAGCTAGGCCGACACTAACCATGGGTTGAACCAACCCTTCAGGGAGCTTCTGCATTCCACCCTGTTTCATGTATAACGCCAAGCGACGCCTAATGTATGGCGCTTGAAATTCACTGGTCAAAATTGCATAGACCGACCCAAGGGACATTTCGATCTGATTGGTTTGGATTCGGACCTCTTCCGCTGTAACGCGCTCAGCATCACGTATTTCTGAAAGCATAAAGGCCGCGGCCAATCGTTGCTCAATCCGTTGCAGCGCAGTGAATGCGACGTTGATATCACTTCCCTTATCAGTACGAATTGTAAAGACGTCATCTGCATTGCCTGGCAAATATGCACCGTTCGGTGCGTCTGCTAATTGCTTGGCATTTGTTACACCGCTAGGCCGAACAAGATGTTTGGTTTGCGCACTAACTAACGCACACTCACTAACAGCTTGAGACAATGCTTCAGCAGTCTGTAAATCAGCAATACAAGCTGATTCGATATAACCAGGGCCATAGCTGCTGGCCTGATACGAACTCATTCTTAATGGCAACCATGGAGACGTGCTCTTATCAGAAGTCCCTCTGGTCCCTTCAATCTCGGAGTTGTTGATCTCCTGGAACCACTCGACTCCAGAATCGTGCCACTTGATGCAGGTATAAATATCTACGGTGTCGGCGTCCTGCCCCACATCTGGCAATGGGTTGGCCTCTCCACCGACCAAGCCGTGATACTCATCTTTGTCCTTAGCCAACTCACTGCGGATGCTGGCCGGCAACTGATCAATCGCCATCGTTTCGCATACCACCGCCAGCAACGGCTCACCCGTTGGGTCACGCAGCAGCACGTAGCGATTCAAGGGATAAAGACGTAAACCGTCTTCAGCGATATGCAACAGCACATTCCCAGCCACGATCAGATGCATCAGTGCTTCATGCACCATCACCCGGTCGTTGCTGGTTTCAATGCTGCGAAGGATCGACAGCTCAAGCTTGTTTAGAGACAAATCAGTCTCAGACTTGATTGAGGCAATCTCTTCAGGTGACGCACCGCTTTGCAGCATCTGCGCCTCCTGCTTCTCCATTTCAATTGGGTCCAACGTGAAGCGGAAAAACGCTTCTGTTGGAGGGAGAATCTGCATCAACAGCTTCGCGCTCAGATTGTTGACGCCACGCTGCCCAATGCCATTCCACGGCAAGTCAAACGAGTCAACGTTCTCCTGAATAGGAGTGTTTGCCCTTGGAATCAGATAAGGGATCGTCAGGCTGGCTGAACGGCGCCCACGGTCGAGCCATTGGTTTCTCTCCGTAGAGAGGCCGTCATAGATGGATTGGGCTGACTTCATGGCTAAATACTGAGGTTGGAACCTGAACCCGATCCGCTACCGGTTGAGCCAATGCTCAGCGATGCAGTGGTCTGCCGAGCGCCACTCTTCTTCTTGGGCTTCTTACTGGTCGTTGCGGTCCTGCCTTGCTCACCACCAGCTTTTGACAGCACTCCAAGAGAAGAAGCAACCGCTTGACCGGTAGCCATGCTTTCGGCTCTGCTTATTTCTGCTGCAGCCCGATCGGCTTCTGCTTGCGCTTTAGCTGCAGCCGCCTGCCTCTGGTTCTCAGCCGCTACAGACCGCATATTTGCAAGACGAGAGTCTTGTTGTTGCTGTAGTCGCACTCCTTCCGCTTGGGCTGACGCTATTGCCGCCGATTGCTGCGCCTCAAGGTCTCGTAACGATTGCTGCTGCGATGCAGCGATTGCTGTCCGTTCAGCGCCAATGCGGTCTAACTCAGCTTGACGTGCCGCAGCTTGCCGGTCGAGTTCCTCTTGCCGCTCTCTAGCTTTCCTCTCCTGCTTCTTCCTTTCATTGTTACCGCTGCACATGATCAAACTCCAATGTTGAGCCCACTGCCGGCTTCAGCCGTAGCAGTAGGAGAAATCTTGAGCGTGGTCTTGGGCTTTTTCTTAGGGGCGATCTCTTCAGTGGTTTGGGCTGTTTTCGCTTCGCTTTGAGTTGCCGTCACCCCATAAGCACCAATTGGCGTGTATGAAGCCCCAGCCGCAGCAGCCGCAGCTTTCTTCGCCTCAAGAGCCTCTGAAGCAGCTTCCGCAGCCGCTGCTTCAGCCGCGCTTGTGTCACCTTGAGCCACTGCATACTCCGCATCAAATTGCGATTGGATCTCCGCCGTTCGGGCGTTTGCTTCGTCGATTTGTGTCTGGATGTTGGCTGCAGTGTCAGCCTGTTGCTGATTCAACGTTGCCTGAAAAGCGTTCAGGCTTTCTTCATTCCGACGAATGTCGTCATCCGAAGGTCCGACGTATCGGATTTCTGGCGCTGATGGAGATGAATTTCCAAAACACATGGCAAGTACCTAGATGATGTTGAGGCCAACGGCCTCACCGGTGCTGTTTGCTGTTGGCCGGCTAATACGCAAACCTCGTTTTCCCGACTGGCGAGAAGGCTTGTCTTTGTTTTCGCGGTCTTTGCCCACAACAGGGGCCTTGGCAGTTTCAGCTGGGGGAGGAGTGCCAATGATGTTTGACTTCCGCCTGGCCTCTGCTTCAACAGAAGCAATCTCATCAGCCCGCTCTTCTCGCAGGTCTCTTAGGTCACGCAGAAGATTTTGCTGCGACATGACTGCGCTGTCTAATTCAGACTGAAACCCAGTTAGCTCAGATGACTGAGCCATTTGCATCATTGCAATCTGTCTTTCCTGCATCCGGTCATATGCACCGGTGTCAGGCATCGTGATGACGCCACCGCCACCACCACCGCCGCCCATACACATCAGAGACCTCCGAGGTTTTGCTGGTCTTGCTCTTCAAGCCGCAAAGCCAGCCACTTGATCACATGGGCATTCCCTGCCGCGAACCAGATTTCTTTATCAGTCATCTCAAGCGTTGGACACTGATCAGGGAATTTGGCCCCTAATGCAGCGATAAGACGCTCATCGATTGGCGGGAAGTAGTCCATGCGATTGAAGAACTCCTATCAGATTACTGGTGGAATCCACATGTGAGGAGTACCGGCTGCTAAGTCAAATTCTCCGACACGGAGTATGCGAGCGCATCGAGCCTGGCTAAGTGCATACAACTCATCAAATCCTGCGCGTTCGTATTGATGTAGGACTTGAGCCCAATACTGCGCGTCTGAATCAGCCGTAAGCCATTCCTTACTGCGGAAAAGCTTGTTTTTATCGCCAATTCCAGGACAACCGGGATAATTGTCACTGCTGTCGCCGGTCAACGCTTGCCTGTAAAACGCAGCGTCAGCCTGGCTTTTGGTGACCTCGATCAACTCGCCGTCTCTAAAATGCTGCCCTGGAAGGGTGAGCATGTCTTTGTCACCGGAGACGATGATGCTGCCCGGTTCATTCAAGATCCCGAGGACGTCGTCACCCTCTACACCTTTGAATCCGCCAGTAAACCAATTCCTTTTTTTGGCGTAATCGCTTACACCCTGGAGGAATGGGCCATAGCCCGGAGGACGACGGCGATCTTTTCGGTTTGCCTTGTACTCCGGCCAGATGTCATGCCGGAAATTCCGTTTGTCCCCTTTAGCGAGGAACAGATCATGTCCTGGGAATTTTGCAAGCAACCCTTCGGCGTGCTCGATGAAGTCGAGTAAAGCGTCTTTGTGATTGCAAGTATGAATCCACCAACTGCCAGGGAACTCAACATCTTCAGAATTGCCGGCTGCAAAACGATAGGCATAAAACTCCAGGTCATAAAGGATGTAATTCATTGCCCTTCTTCCTCGATGATCCAACGGGCCATCGCGAGAGCACCATCCCACCAGGCCTGCTCATGAGCTGAATCCCTGTGGAACGACTTGTCATATTCCTCACTGGCGTAATGAACGTAGGCTTCAAGCGTTGACATATCAATGTCAGCTCTGCGGCGTTGTTTGAACTCAGAAAGCGCTGCGATGGTTTGCTCTCTCGTAGGCGGGTAGGTCACGGAAGTTTCGGTCGAGGAATTGGGGGTGTTCTTGTAAAAAGCCGCCTCTTGGCAGAATCAGCTCTGGCACTGCCTTCGCTTTAATTTCTGTCCAGTAATCACGGCGATTGAATTGAGCTATTGACCATTTGCCGCTCACCAGGCCTCTCTCCAGGATTTCTTGAAGAGCGCCTCTGTTAATCAGAGGTTCCAATCTCTTTCTCCAGCTCTCTTAGGTATTCAGCCCATTGCGCTGGAGTCAGCCTGTCGTCACTAAAAGGAGCTTCAGCCAACAGCTTTTGTGGATCTGACCGCGGAGTGATCACGACTTCATAGGCGTCACGATTCAAAGGGTCAGCAGCCCCAGCAATTGAGCGCGGCTGCTTAGGCAATGCGTCTCTCTGACTTGGAGTTGGCGCAACAAACGAGGGAAGATCCCGCTTGAAACCCCAGCTGCGATTAGCTCTACCGTTCTCAACTGCGTAAAGCGGAACCATTAACTCCTGCCACGTTGGGAATGTGGCAAAGTCCTTGGCTGAGAACTGCTGAATCCAACGCTCACAAGCCCAAAAGAATTGATGACTCTGGACTTCAGGGAACTCAGCAAGGAAGCTCGTGTACTTGAGCTTGCAAACGACAGTTGACCATTGGTCATCTCGTTTGATGCGCAGTTGCTGCTGGATCATTTCGACACCAGCAAGAAAGGTCTCGGCGTCTAACTGGTCTGCCATTGCTCAATCTGCTCAATTGCCTTTTGCATGGCGCTATTTCGAGGGGCCATCTGGCCTTGATCCGTAGAAGACGAGACGTCGTTGACGTATTCCTCTTGGAGGCTTTGCCATCCCATCTCCACGCCACGTTTGGCCAATGCCATCGCCTTGGAATGAGGCATCCCAATTACGCGAGTGGCATTTGATAGCCATGCCGCACGAGTCCAAGACGCTGATTTTTGGTGCTTAGACCAGCGGGATTCGTCCCACCAAGACACCAACAGGGCAGCGAGTTCCTGATCGGCTTCTAGAAGTTCGTCTTCCAGCTGAACAGGATGAAATCGCGCAGGCTTGGCCTTTTCAGGCTTCGGCAACAGTTTGGGCTTTTCGGCTGGCGCTTCCTGTGGTGGGCCTTCATGGATCCAGCCTTTGTCACGTCCGGCATAAGCAGCCAGGACTTCATAGGTCGCAAAATCTTTGAGGCAATTGGAACACTGACGGACCCTACGATCCCCCCTTGTTTCAAGAATACGGCTCTTATCAGCGCCGCAATGCGGACAATTCATTGGAAATACCTAAGCGTTAGTTCAATTTGAGAGTTGACTTCTTTTGCTTTGTCGAACTGCCCGTACAGCCTTGAGATAACTGAAACGCGATCGTCCTTCCAAATCAAATCGTTACCGCAATCGAGCACTGCCCCCATCAAATTGTCGAGATCAGCTCTCGCTGGTCCCTTAAATTTCAGGATGACAATTTCAACTCGGTCAAGCGGTGGGTCAGTCCACCACTCAGCCAACTGAGCACGAACCTCTGCCTTCCACTTTTTATATTTGGCTGGCATGTAAGGCACTTTTTGGCCAGAAAAAGATCTAGGCCGCGCCTTACTTGTTAAAGGAACGTGCAAAGTGATGCGCACTCGTCGCATCCTTCTCATCAGAAAGGCTGGTCAGGGTCCATGGCTTCGACTTCAGAAGCAGCTGCCGCTAGCTTCTTGCCGAAATCAAGGCTGCATTCATCCGCTGCCGGAGGTTCTTCCTCTTCTTTTGGTGCAATTGCGCCACCTTCGACGTTGCCAAAGCCCTCAGCACTTACTTGTTCATTTGCGCCATAAGGAACGTGCTCAACAACCTGCAGTGCGTGTAGTTCAGCTGTCAGGCCAACACCTTCATATTCCCAGGCGTAGAAATGCAGCTTTGCGCGGACCACTGAGTTGTTGCCGATCAGCACGTTTTGCGGCCAAGGGTTCTGCTGGGAGTCGATCACCAGCGGACCATCGTTATAAACGCCGCCTTTTTGAACAAGCTTCCGCTTAATTACGAACTTCATCCGGCCTGTCAGCTCGGGTTCGCCGGTCTCCTCGTTTTTGATGGTCTCTGCCTTCAGAGGCATCCCGTTTGCAGAGATCTTTGGCTTGGAGCTTTTGCCAAAACCAACGCCTTCGCCATGGGCCTCCTTCATGAAGCTCATGATCTGTTCGCGCAAGGCGCTGATCTGCTTATCTTCCGCTGAGCCAAGAAGATTTACAGACCAGGCTTTGTCTTTGTCAGCTGCCTCAATACCGATACCTCGCGCCTCGCCCAAGACCTTCGCGTATTCGCAAAAGAATGGTTCCGTGTAGATGACTGGAGACTGCCAATAAGCCATAAATGCTCGTCACATGTGGTGTGCAGATGAAGTTTGCAGGTCTAGGTGCCATACGTCAAGAGCGCTCGCATGAAGTTTTTCAACTTATGAGAACACATAAGGGTTGTTACCTATTTCTCCCTCGCACAAGTCGCCTACAAATGGTGGCGCCGGCAGAGTGATACCAGTGTTTTCCTCGATCTCTTCCTTGATCTCGGTCAACCAATCTGGTTTGTAGTGCTCGCGCAATTCAAACAACAGATTCCGGTGCAATTGAGCAGAAGCCGACGGCAGCGTTGCGAAACAGTCGTGATTGGTGATGACAGGCAAGCCGGACCTCTGCATTGTTTGCACTACTGCATGACAGAACGATGCATCAAAGGCGTGAATGACGTTCGCTGTGATCCCCCGGTTGGTGGCTCTGGCGCTTAATTCACCCGGAATGACGCACGCTTCCTGGGTTTCCCACCGTTTAGAGCCGTTCATCTCCGTTCTGACCTTCTGCCTGGCCTCCTGTTCCACTCCAAGGGCGACCGGAAAGCCCATTGGTGTCGTGAACCGTATTCGCTGCTGTCGCTTCATACAGGCCTTGCTGACGCTTCTCAGCCATGTCTCCACCTGTACGCAACTCTTGAGCCTGTGACCGATCGCAAGATTCATCTTCCTGGTCAAATACTGCGCCGGCATCACGTATTCCCGGTCCCATTCCTCTAGGTCGAGGCATGGATTCTTTTCCATCAGCCATTCCATGAGCTGATCAACAATTCCGAAATACCGTGCGCCATAGATCGACGTCATGCACGGGCCTTTCGTCACTTCCCGCGTGATCCCATGCTTCAGCCAGATCTCAGCTAATCGAGCAGAACCAAAATCAAATCCATTCAGGTCTCGGCTCAACTCTTCTGACAGATCTGTTGCTACTTGTGAATAAACATCAGATCGGCAATCGCCAATACAATTGGTAAGACGGGCTAATTCCCTGTCTCTCGTTAGCAATGAGATGATCCCCACTCCACTGCACGTCTGGTCAAATCTGATCGGGACGTGCATTTCTTTGCGCGGGTCCAGCAGCCATTCATTCACCGCCTTGGCAACTTGCAGGAATTGCCACGGGTCAGATGCGTCTTTCCATAGATCCATCCGGTCCAGCGGCTCCTGCGCCACAGCACTCATCAGGTGGAGGTTGGCCTTCCCCCATTCCAATCGGTCCGACCAAGCACTTTTCCCTAGGCCATAGTGCCCAGCAGCTGCCATCAGCATCTGTTCCAAGCCTTCCTGGTCACAGCGGCTGCCAGCACCAAATTGAACCAAGCCTTTGGAATGGTCTGGCCCCTGATGGCCGACTAACCGGCTAGACACATACATCCGGCCACGGAAATCCAAATCATGGTCAAGCCAAATCGAGCGTCCGGCCACTTGTTCTGACTGGCTTAGCGATTCCTCAATTCGTGCTCGCCGTCGCATCGTGCTGAACAGATTTGGCTCCTCTGGGCCTGGGTCTCGCCTGACAGGGAACAGCGGCAAATTGCTATTCCACGCTTCCCTTTGAACAGCAGCCATCCATGGATCGACCAGCATTGCTTGGCTCTCAAGGCCATTCACCAGCTGGATCTGTAAACCGACAGATCCGGCGTCGATATGGCTGAGATCCATCGGCTTTCGGCTGGAAACCAACGGCTTGTTCCCACGTTTCACATCCGTCCACGGCTCCAACGGAATTAGCGACGGCAACTGCCGTATTGGCAACGCCCGTGGAGGCTGATTGCGAATTAACTCCCGCACATCATCTGTTGGTTCGATCAATAGCTTTCTGCCAGCAATCCGCTCATCAATGAGCTGCGTACTGGACATCAAAATGTCTAGGCAAAGACAACCCAATTCAGTCTTTTCTTCATTCGTCCATTTCTTTGGCGCGACCTGAAGCTTTCTCATCACCTCAGGCTTTACCGCTTTACGGCCAAACTTTTTACGCACCAGGCCCAGCAGCACTGTGCCCTTCTCTTCATGCAGCACCGTGCCATTCAGCTCGTCCTGTAATGCTTTGCCGATGACCTTGCCAAGCTTCTTCTTCTCGCTGGTTGTGGAGATACGGTCAATCACACAGGTGAGGACCACAACAGCAATAGATCGCGGCCCATGGCCACAGAAATGCAGTAAAAACTCCCACGCCTGGTGGTGACGTCCAGCGGTATAAGGATCAATCAGCTTTTTTGCAAGAAACAGATTGATTCCTTGGCTATACAACTCCCCATAGTTCTGAAACAAGGCGTGGCCATAACTCGTTTTGCTTTCCCTGCCTAAAGATTTCAGCGAGACGTGTTGGTTCTGCGCACGCTCTTCAGCCCTCCTAGCTTCACGGAGTTGGCGATGGCGTTGTTCCTCTTGGAGGTTTTGCTCAGTCTGCATTTTGTCTGCATTCGCCTGAAACCAGGCTTTAAAACGCATTCTGAGCAAAGCACTGGTGCAGAGTTTGCGAAACCTATCTGTGAGCTTGCTTAAACACCAGTGTTATTGCCTGCTCTGCACCTATGCATACCCAATCCCATGGCCGGCCACAGCAAATGCCTACTGAAAAACCTTTGCACAACTGACGTCTAAAACGGCCTGGTCTGCATTTCTACCTTTTACGCAGACTCAAAATGCAGACCAGATTTGGTGACAAAAATAAATTGCCCTGCTAAGCAAAGGATTCGTTGCACCCAGTCCTATGGCTAAAAAGTCCTACAAACCTAAGCCTTCCGGCAAAGGCGGCAAGAAGTGTTGATTTGCAAGACATACTGGTCACAGAACTCTGCACAAGTGACAAGTGCCTGACCTGAATGTCGAGCTGGAAGAACTTCATGCATCTGTTGTCCGTGCTGTTCGAGATCGCTTGGACAACGGAGAGCAGACCAACGACGACATCCGCACGGCTCTTCAGCTGCTCAAACAGAACAGCATCACCGCCCAAATCGATAAAGACACATCTGAGCAATTAAAAACTCAGATGGCAAAGAAGCTCGACTTCTCTGCATTACAGGGCAAGGTTGTGCCCCTTAAAGGCTCCGACCAGGAACGCCACGCCTAGAACCGCCATACGAACGGCCTATCGATTTACTTGGTAGGCCAAGAGCTAAGGCATCGATGCTGGCACCGGTCATATCAGCTGCCATCTCGATCTGATTCATGAACATCTCGTAGTCACGACCAGCTGCAACACGGTTCTGATCTTGGGCCGCGGCATCAGTGAAGAATTGACAGGCCAAAGCCAAACTATCGATCCGGTCATCGGCAGCCAAACTTCCGCGGTCCATCGTTATGCGACTCATCTGGAACAGCAATGAGCGCTCATAGCCACGATCGTTATTGCGTTCAGCATCCTGATAGTCCTTACGGATCACATCTGCGCTCATCACGAGCCTGTGCTGCTGTGTCAGCGGTGCTAGCTGGTCACAGATGCGGCGTTCCTTCTGCTGGCTGACTCTGATCTCTTCAATGCCACAGGGATGGATCTTGTTCATCACAGGCGACAGCAATGCCTGGAACATCCCATCTCCAAAATTGGATTCCACGACGACTTGGCTCACGTTCCAACGCTTGGCTCGCATTGACAGCAGCTTCAGCACTTCTTCGCTGTAACCCTGCGTAGTGCCACCGGACTCCAACACAAACAGATTGCCGGCGTACTCAGCAACGATTGTCCAAGCCATTTCATCGCGACCTCTGCCGGCGGGATCAATTGCTAGGACGCATCTCCACGTCTCTTTTGCTGATACCCAGCCTTGGGTAACCATTGGACGGTGATAGTGCCGATCAGAGCCCAGACCAATACAAACCAGATCTTGAATCACCTGATCCGGTCCTGTCGCCCAGCTCACAACCTCAGGCAATGCCTTGCCATCAAGATCAAGAACAATCAGGTCACCAAGCCTGATTGGATATTTCTCAAGCGTTGAAAGCCTGCAATCGAGTTGATACTGGAGTTGAACGCTTGCGCGTGTCATTGACATCTCTCGTGCCAATAACTCGTCATGACCAAAACGTTCTGGATCGGTTGGTTCACCTACCAGCGATCGGTCATCTTCTACTTCTGCTGCAATAGCTGGATCCAGACAACCTTCATAGGAATCCCAAGCTTCAGAAGCAGGATCAGGGAATCGTGCCGGCCACATCCTGGCCTTGTAATTACGCTCTCGCCTCAATCGCAAATACAGACTTGATTCAAGGTGCGGCGTGCCAAGAAAGATTGTCTTTCGTGGTAACTCCCCTTTCACTGACGGCTTTCTAATCGCCTCAATTTCTGTAATAGCAGCAGCTAATCGTTCCTGCTTCAGAACCGTGATGGAGTTGGAAAGTGTTTCGCAGTCATCAATAACTGCTGCCGTACAACGTTTTCCAGTCAGAGAAGGACTTAGGAGTCCAACTGCTCGAACTGACGGCGATTGATCAACAACTGATGGGCCAACGTCCCATGCATTAACGGATCCACGGCCATCAGGCAATGGCTGCAGTGATTCGAGGATGTCAACGTCCCGCACCAACCGCAACATGAAGGTTGAGATCTCGATGGCTTTATCTGCCGTCGCCCCCACCAACAGGATCTTTTCACGGAACGGATCCTGCATTAAACGCCATAAGGCGTAGACAGAAGTGAGAAAACTTTTCCCGCATCCTCGATAGGCAGTCACTATCTGTCTATCAGGTCCGTGTTCTAAATAGTTGAGAATCCCTAGCTGTTGTTTGGTTGGTGTATCAGC
>TARA_R110002012_G_scaffold197689_3_pt1 | contig 27584 bp, 23 predicted proteins | sample TARA_R110002012 | Tara Oceans TARA_R110002012 (sample SAMEA4396515) | marine metagenome | biome: Westerlies Biome; feature: [DCM] deep chlorophyll maximum layer (ENVO:01000326); material: water (ENVO:00002006), including particulate matter (ENVO:01000060) such as... | depth 40 m | reverse complement strand
GCTGGGCCAGTCGAAACTGTGAAGCGGTACCGCAATGAGCTGGGGCAGCTTTTAGAGCATTCGCCCTACTGCGAAAGGGACATCAGGCCACCATCGGAGCCAGTCACCGAAACCAGGAAAGGCGAGTTTCTCATGAAAATTAAGAAAGGCGGCTACCTGCATCAGTATGTGTACGACTACAGTCCGTTTGACGTGGTGGGCTGGGACGGATTCCTGTATCCCTATGCCCTTAGCATCCACGACTTTGAGCCGATAACCGGGCGCATCCACCAGCCGCCACCGGTGCATCAAACCTTTCAGGCACATGGGTTTGTTATCTGCAGCTTTGTGCCCCGCCTGTTCGACTATCACCCGCTGTCGATTCCAGCGCCCTACAACCACAGCAATATCGACTCTGATGAGGTGCTGTATTACGTGGAAGGCAATTTCATGAGCCGAAAAGGAATTGAGAGAGGCTCTTTCACTTTACACCCTGGCGGCTTGCCACATGGGCCTCACCCCGGCACGGTAGAAAAGAGCATTGGCGCTAAAGAAACCGAAGAGCTGGCAGTGATGCTCGACACATTTGGGCCACTGTATCTCACTGAGGAGGCGCTTGAATTTGTGGATCCTAACTACCCAATGAGCTGGACGGAGTAAGGAAACTGGAAGACCGAAGCAGCGGCGTCGGTGCGGCGGGGATGGCGTTTGCGTGGGTGCCGTCAGCCGCCCGAAAAAGATCGGCCCCGGGAGATGGTAGGCGTCGATACGGCAAGCAGGCCAGCAGCGTTGGGGCCGTCAGCCGCCGGTCCCCTATTGAAGTCTCAGGTTAACAGTATTGCGAAAATGCAGCAGCCAGAAGCACTCCCCCTGCCGACTTTCTCGCCCGGCACTTTCGTACTCACCTGCTCCTCATTACCTTTGACCTCAAACAATTTGTGAATGGACAACAACTTCATCGAATTCCTTTATAGCCGGTTTCTTTTATCGAGCGGAGTAAGCACCGACACCCGCACCGTTGCTGAAGGCAACCTTTTCTTTGCACTGAAAGGCCCCAACTTCAACGCCAACGCCTATGCCGGAGAAGCCCTGGCCAAGGGTGCTAGCTACGCCGTAATCGACGATGTGGCATACAAAAAGGGAGACCAATACATCCTGGCTGAGGATGGCCTAAAGGCTTTACAAGACCTCGCCGCTTTCCACCGCAGCAGGTTCCATCGCCAGGTACTGGGCCTTACCGGCTCTAACGGCAAAACCACCACCAAAGAGCTGATCAATGCCGTGCTCAGCAAGAAATACATCACCCATGCCACCACCGGCAACCTCAACAACCATATCGGCGTGCCGTTGACCGTGCTGGGCATTCATCCGCAGGTGGAAGTGGCCATTATTGAAATGGGAGCCAACAAGGTTGGCGATATCAAAGAGCTCTCCGACATCGCTAACCCCAGCCACGGACTGATCACTAATATCGGCAAGGCCCATCTGGAAGGCTTCGGCGGCATCGAGGGCGTGCTCAGGGGCAAAAGCGAACTCTTCGACCATATCCGCAAAAATGGAGGCACCGTCTTTATTAACAGCCGCCAGCCCAAGCTGCAAAATATGGTCAAGCGATTCGAATCAGCCATAACCTTCCCCCAATCTGGCGACACTTACGAAGTGAAGTTCATTGAAGCCAACCCATTCGTGGTGTTTCAGGTCGGCGATCGGGTGCCTGTTACCAGCCAGCTGATTGGCAGCTACAACTTCGACAATATCGCTGCCGCCATGGCTGTGGGACAGTACTTTGAGGTACCACTGGACCAGGCCGAAGCCGCCATTGCAGGCTACCAGCCAAAAAACAACCGCTCTCAGCTACTCAAAGCTGGCAGCAACAATATCATCCTCGATGCCTACAATGCCAACCCCGACTCTATGAAAGTGGCCATCGAGAACCTAAAGACCATGAAGGCCGACAACAAAGTGGCCATCCTGGGCGACATGCTGGAGCTAGGCGCTGACTCCGACATGGAGCATACCGCTATCGGCAAAGCGGCTTGCGAAGCGGGTTTCAGTCAGGTGATTTTCTGCGGGCCTAAAATGAAACAAGCCAAAGAAGCATGTCCTTCGGCTTTATATTTTGAAACGAGAGACGCACTACTGGCCCATGTGAAGACATCGGGCTTCGCTGACTGCACGATTTTGATAAAAGCCAGCAGAGGTATAGGATTGGAAAAAGTGGTGAGTGCTTTGGAATAAAAAATTCAACTTTGCTTCACCAGCTCCCCTCTTTTCACCCTGCCAAAGTAGTCGTTGGCAGCAGCCTTTACTTTAGGCGCCAGCAAAATGGCTCCCACCATAGTTGGGATGGCCATCAGTCCAAACATCACATTGATAAAGTCGACCACCATGGTGAGTGTGGTGATGGATCCCACAATAATGATGGAAACATACCAATAGTTGAAGTAATGGGCGTATTTCGCTCCCGCCAGAAAGCTGACGCATTTGGTGCCATAGTAGCTGTAAGAGAACAGGGTGGTAAACCCGAATATCAGCACACATAGGAACAAAAGGAATGGCCCTACTGTCGGCATGGCCGCCTCAAATGCCTTACCTGTCAGGGTAATGCCGTTGGTATCTGTCGTTTGCCACACGTTGGTAGCGAGGATGGCAAAACCCGTTAGCGTACATACAATGAGTGTGTCGATGGCTGGCCCCATCATGGCCACAAGCCCTTCCCGCACCGGTTCTTTGGTCTTGGAAGCCCCATGCATCAATGGCGCAGTGCCAATACCAGCTTCATTGGAGAAAGACGCTCTCTTCGCTCCCTCTATGATCAGAGCCCCGATGGCGCCCCCCATTGCAGCCTTTGCTGTAAATGCATCGCTCAGAATCATTCCAAATATGTGCGGGATATCAAAAAAATGAATGCCCATGATGTATAACACACAGGCCATATACAGCACCACCATAAACGGCACCATGCGGCTGGCCACCAGGCCAATTCTCTTAATACCTCCAAAGATTACGAGACACGTAAGCGCCGTTATAGCTAAACCCATGACAAGATTGGAGCCGAATGAACCGGCCCATGTAAATCCAGCTGGTGTAAGCAACACATCGTTGGTGACTTGAATGACCTGGTTGGCTTGAAAAATAGGTGTGGCTCCAAAAAAACAGAATACACTGAAAAACACGGCCAATGGCTTCCATTTCTTCCCAAGACCTTCTGTAATCACATACATCGGGCCACCCTGCACATCTCCATTGGAGTCTTTACCCCGGTACATCACTGCCAGGGTGCAGGTGAAAAACTTGGTGGCCATTCCGAAGAAAGCACTCACCCACATCCAGAAGATAACGCCCGGCCCACCCATGACAATGGCAATGGCTACGCCACTTACATTGCCCATTCCAATAGTAGCTGCCAAAGCACCGGAAAGCGCCTGAAAATGGCTGACGTCTCCGGGAGCATCCGGATCGTCGTATTTGCCTCTTAAGACATCGAGGGCGTGCCTAAAGTAACTGAAAGGTGCAAAGCCCGAATAGAACATGAAGAAAATGCCGCCGCCCATGACGAGCACCAACAATGGAACCCCCCATACAAAGTTGGCCGCAGCCGAAATGAAACTCTCTATTTTGTCCACAGATCAAATATTGTCTTCGTCAATGATAGGTTTGAGCACAGCCCACACATTGTCTGCCAACATCTTGTGTCCTTCCGGCGTGGGGTGGATGCCATCGGGAAGATTTAGCTCGGGAATTCCCCCCACTCCCTCCAAGATGAAAGGAATAAACGCCGTATTGTGCTTTTCTGCAAGCGTCGGGAAAATGCCCTTGAACCTGTCGGTGTACTCCTGCCCCATATTAGGTGGAATTTGCATGCCAGCCACGATAATTTTTACCTGCGGATTAGATTGCTTTACTTTTTCTATGATTTGGGAAAGATTCTTCTCGGTTTCGTCGAGGCTTATCCCACGCAGTCCGTCATTGCCACCCAGCTCCAAAGAGAAAATATCGACTGGTGTTTTCAGCACCCAATCGATCCTGGAAAGCCCACCAGCGCTGGTTTCGCCACTCAATCCGGCGTTGATAACGTTATAATTGTAACCAAGCGAATCAAGCCGCTCCTGAATGATAGCAGGGAAAGCTTCACTTATGTCCAAACCGTAGCCAGCCGTGATGCTGTTGCCATAGAAAAGGATGACTTTTCGATTATCCTCTTCCGATTCGCCGGCGGCATCTGCTTCGCTTGTTTTCTTTTTTGGGGTCTTTTGTTTGCTGCTATCAATGCCGTCACAGGCAAATACACCCACAAGCAGCAGCATTCCCAAAATACTTTTTATCATAAGTACCTTCTTTTATAATTACAAGTATACTAATTCATGACGGAACATCTTTCTGACAGGCGCCAAGTTGATGAGTAGAAAATCCTTCCGATAACTTTACTTAAAACGAAATTCTTGATTAACTTAACACGTAACTACCTGTACCATCAGTTGCAGGCATCCCGTGAGCCTTCGATTTTTTTGTTTAATACTAGTTAGCCAACCTTGTAATGGAACAAGTAAAAGTCCTCATTGTTGAGGATAAGTCAGTGGTAGCCGAAGACCTGAGATTGTGCCTTGAAGATTTTGGATATATAACATTAGGGGTCTGTACCAACGGTTTTGATGCGATTGAAAAGACAGAAGAGTTGTCGCCAGACATCCTTCTGATGGACATCAATATCAATGGCCCTATAGACGGTGTAGAAACCGTCAGGCAGATTACTGCCACCCATTCTCTTCCGGTTATTTATCTAACTGCCTACAGCGATTCAGCGACTGTTGATAGAGCCAAAAGTACTCACCCAGCGGCCTACCTGGTCAAACCTTTCGATCCCATCGACCTGAAGATAGCCATTGACATCGCCATAGAGAACTTCCAGAAAGACAGAAATGACAAAGGTGTGTCAAACGGCGAGCATGCTCTACCCGTCATAAACGATTCGTTTTTCATTAAGCAGGGCGAGTCTTATCACAAAGTGCCATTTACCAACATATTGTATGTTGAAGCAGATGGAAGCTATACCAAAATACATACTACGCAGGGCACAATGACCTTATCAATGAATATGAAAGGTGTTTTGTCAAACCTTCCGTCTATTTTCCTGAAGGTGCACAGGTCGTTCATTGTTAACCTTCATATGGTTGACAAGTTTGACCGGAATAATCTGTATGTGAGAGAAGTCGCCATACCTGTAAGCAATTCTAATAAAGATATTTTGACAGAGAAGTTTTTGAAAATCTCCTAGGCCATCCTGAACTTGATCTCGACTTCGGCGCCCCCATCTTCTGTGTTGGAAAACAGCACCGTACCATCCATCTCAGAAACCAGCATCTTCATGAGGTTAAGCCCAAAGTGAGCCTGGCTGCTTTCGAACTCCAGATCAAAACCGGGGCCATTGTCTGATATTCTCACCAGCACCTGATTACCTGCACTGGTGCCTTCACATTTTACTGTAAGTTTTTTTCCAGGTTGATAAGCATGCTTAAAGATATTTGAGAAAACTTCGTTGATAATCAACCCAAACGTAACTGCCGTATCCACATCTAAATCTATCTCGTCACAAGAGTTCACCCTACTCACCTGAGACTCACCCAAATGATGAACCCTCAACAGATGGTCAAAAATATCTTCGGCATATTGCTTCATCTCAACCGATTCATGGTTGCCCTGCTGGTAAAGTCGCTGATGCAGCAACGACATTGATTGCACCCTGTTCTGCCCCTCAAAAATTGCCTTTCTGGCATTTACATCTTCAATGCCTCTTTGCTGAAGTCTGAGAAGACTCGAAATTATTTGGAGGTTATTCTTTACCCTGTGATGGATTTCTCCAATAAGAATTTCCCTTTCTCTGGCTCTTTTTTCGAGCCTTTTATTTTGGTCGGCAATCTGTGTTTTCTGCGTATCTATGCTTGAGTTAAGCGCTCTGATTTTTTTGAGCCTTGTATTAACAAACATCAACAGGATGATGATGGCTACCAACCCGGCACTAAGCAAAATGATCATTTGCTTCTGGAGCGTAAGTACGCTGGAATTGAGCGTTGCGATCTGGTGCAACTGATCAATTTCCTTTTGCTTTTCCTCTGTCTCGTAGCCGATCTTCAATTTCGCAATTTCCCTATGCGACAGTGCATTGTCTATTTTTTGCTCAATAGTGGTCGCCTCCTCAAGAAAAAACAATGCTCTTTCAAAGTCCTTTCCCTGAACGTATGCCTTGTATAGCGCTTTTGCGGCATTCCGCTGACTTTTTTTTATCTCAAGGTTTGACGCCGCGTCGTAGGCGTCACGTGCTGTGCTTATAGCCAAAGGAATATTGCCAACAGTAAGATAGAGGCCCGAAAGCTTAGTTTTAGTGGTTATAACTGACAGCCTATGACCGACGCTATCATCAAGAAGGATACAGGCATTTAAATAGTCTATTGCCTTTCGGAAATTCCCATGAGCGCTTTCAACATCCGCCAGGTCATTCAACACATAATCCAGTTGAATGCTGTAGCCGTTTTCAAGAAAAATCTGATATGCTTGCGTTAGATAGTCTCTGGATACATCGTTGTTGCTACGTCTTCTCTCGATTTCTGCCAGCTTTCGATAGCAATCCGCCAAAAGCAACTTTTCATCGAGAGCACCATATACATATTCGGATTTATGGAAGTACTCAATGGCCTTTTCGTCTTCACCAAGAAGTTCGAAAAGATTGGCTATCTCATAATACCTTGACACCAGCGCCAGAGAGGGTTCCTTCTGCGAAAAGGACTCAAGTTCATTGAGCTTACGCTGAAGCAATCTCTTTTTTACAAAGGTATTGTCTTCTGAGGCTTGCTGTTCGTATCGCTTTGACGACTGCTCATATACATTTCGGAAATTTAAGTCAAGCTTCATCGCCTCAATGAAGTAATTTTCTGATCGAAGATATTCTCCCCTTGAATCGTATATAAGACCCAGATTGTTCAGAATCCGGGACAGGTTTGTTGTATCGTTTAGTTTTCTGAATTGCGCCTCTGCCTTATTTAAGTATTCCAGCGCCTTGGGGTAATTGGCGGTGTAGTAATAGACTAATCCAATGCCATTATAAGCTTCCCCAAAATCATCCTCTAAATTGTTTTCCAGGAAAATATCCAGCGCTTTTGAATGATAAAATAGCGCACTGTCATACACAGCATGGGCCCAGTAAGCAAGCGCTTTGTTCTGATAAGCCATCGCTTCCCCTTTTGCATATCCCAATTTGAGGCTCAACTTCAGCGCCTGTTGTGCATAACCGATCGCCATTTCAAAATTACTAAGATGTCTGTAGGCGGCGATAGAGTTATAGACCCTGACCCGCATGGTATCATCCAATTTATTTTTCAGTAGCCGGGTGAGACTATCGATTTGGGACAAAAATGGCTGGCATCTCAGTTCGTGAAAAAAGAAAAAAGAAAAAAAGAACACCACAAAAAAGGCCCGCTTACATGTCATGCCCTACAAAGAGTTTATGGTAATATTTCATTCACAAAAAAAATGAGATAGCTCAAGAACCAAATCTCATCACCTGCAAACATTCCCAAATCGCTATTTCAATTTCAGCATAATTTACAAGACTTAACTGACTGTAAATAAAGCAATAACAGCTCATCTAAGTACTTTATTTTTTTGACAAAAGCAATTTAAGCAAACCTGATCGCCTGTCACCACCGTCTTTTTTTACCCCTCAAAAACACCAATATACCAGTATGAAAAGGTCAATTTTTTCGATGTTGTCACTTGCTGCTCAAATACGTCGTCTGGCTTTTAGCCATGATGGCAAAATGCGGCTCTTAACGTTGTTTGTTTCACTAGTCCCAAATTCTTTCGCCATTGAATTCTCATCGGTTGGGACAGGAACCGAGTTAGGCAAATAGAGGACAGCAAATATATTAGGGGTTTATTAGAAAGATCTTTGTCTTTGAAGAAGCGCCAGCAGGCTCTGCGGCCCTTTGACACCCATCGGTGGCTGTTTCTGCGCCCTCAGAAAAAGGCGACCGCCATTAGTCGATATAAGCTTCGGCTACTCTGATTGTGACAGTCAATCCTTCTGTCTTCCCACCTGCAAATGTAGCCTCACCGCCCAGTTCAGTGGCAAGCATTTCAACAAGCCTTAGGCCAAAACCAGTTTCATTGAAATCTATCTTTTCAGGCAAGCCAGGACCATTGTCTGTGATCCGGATGGTCAATCCATTTTCTCTTTTTATTTCCGAGTGAAGCCTCAGCACATCCACAAAAGGATAGGCATGTTTAAAAATATTTGAATACACCTCGTTGGCCATCAACCCTATCGTAACCGCAGTGTCAATGTCGAGGTTGACATTATCAGATTCAAAGCTGCTCTTCATCTTTTGCGTATCCAAATTGTAGACTTTTGCCAGATGCTTACACACGTCCGACACATAGTCGGCGATAGGAATTTTACCATACGACCCGTGCTGGTAAAGTCGCTGGTGAAGTAGCGACATAGCCTGCACCCTGTTTTGGCCTGCAAAAAGAGCTTCTTTGGCCGCAACATTTTTTACTTTCCGCTGCTGTAGCCTCAGCATGCTGGAAACAACCTGCAGGTTGTTTTTTACCCGATGGTGAATTTCCCCGATCAAAAGCTCACGCTCTCTGCCTCTTTTTTCTAGCTTAAAATTTTGTGCTTCTATATGCGCATTCTTCTCCTCAATCCCCGATTTAAGCTCTCTGATTTTGATCAATCGATTTCTCATCACAACGAGGATGACCGCAAACGCAGCAAAACCTCCTCCCATAAGCATCAACAACTGCTTCTGCAAGGCCACGACGTTGCTTTGCAGTTCGGATACTTCACTTAGCTGATCAATTGCCTTCTGCTTTTCTTCACTTTCGTACTGAATTTGTAGCTCAGCTATTTCCCGGTGGGTAAGCTCGTCCCCAAATTTCTGCTTTAGCGAGGTGCTTTCCTCCAGATAACTCAAGGCGGTGCCCATAAACCCCATAGCCTTGTTGCACTCATAAAGCTGCCTCGCACTCGTCTCCACACGGGTAAGCGACCCAATTTCCCTTGCTATTTCATAGCCTGACTGGGCATAAGATAGTGCCTCCTGCTTCTTGCCTTGTTCCAATAGTATCCGTGCCAGGGTTATCTTAGTCTTTGACAAAGCTGCCCTATGACCAAGGCTGTCGTCAAGGGCAACTAGTCTTTTATAATGCAAAATGGATTCCTCAATATTGCCCAGCTTATAATTTGTTTCCCCAAGCTGCGCCACAACCGCAGCTAGTCTTATGTAGTTTCCTTCTCTGAGGTAGATTGACTCTGATTGACGAAAAACTTCCAGAGCAGTCCCGAAGTCGGCGAGCTCGGCATAACATTCGGCCTGGTCACGCAAGCAATGAGCCAACAACACCTGCTCATCCAGCTCAGTGTAAATCTCGGCGGCTCTTCTGTAATAGCTCAGGGCTGAGTTGTACTCCTTCAAAACAAAGTAAATTTCTGCAGCCTCAACGCAAAGATTAGCAAGCTGTTCAGCGCTTCCGCTCTCGCTCACCCGCTCAATTCTCTCCAACCTTTCTTCCAGAATCGGCCTGTTAATGAACTCATTCTCATGTATCATTCCCTTGCCATAGGTGCGGTTCTGCTGATCACGCAACTGTCTAAAGCTCTGGCTCAGTTGCAGGCTTTCTATGATGTATCGGGTGGATGCAGCATAGTCTCCTTTGGCATCATGCACAAGACCCATATTGTTCAATACCCTGGCCAAATTGGCGGTATCGCTTCTCGCTCTGTAATCCTCAATTGACCTGCTCAGGTAGCCAATTGCTTCCTCATATTCGGCCAGATAGAAGTATACAAGACCAATTTTGTTGTAGGCCTCCGCCAGCTCATTCGTCATTCCACCTTTGCGAAACATCTCAATAGATTTCATATGATTCTCGAGTGACTGATCATACCTGCCATTGGCCCATGAGGTTAAAGCGATATTCTGGTATCCCTTGCTTACACCATACTGGTAACCAATTTCTTCGGCTTTTTGTATAGCCAGGTTGGCATAGCGAACAGCCTCTCTGAAGTTCCTCCCATGGAGTGCGCTCGAAATTCTATTGAGTGTGTTTACATAAGCCGTGTCAGCAATTTTACTGCTGAGCTGGCTTTGGAGACTATCAACGGATTTTCTGAAACTTTGGGAAATAGTGATACCCGGCTGGCAGAAAATCAAGCTGAGAAACAGCCAAAACTTAACCTCTGTAATTTTCATTTGCAAAATGATTATGCCTACTCAAAAGGAAATACTATCCATTCGCAAAACAAAGAGGCATTGGAAGCCTAGTTTCGATAAATTAATGGTTATCAAATAGCTGATGATGAAGCTTTAACATAGGAAGTATTTATGAGAAATCCTTATGGCTAGACCATTGACACAAACAGCAAGGGACATAGGTGGAATTATTTTATTATAGAATTCCAGCAAAAGGCTTTGAACGCCAAAACAAGAAGTTTCAAAGAGACAGAGGTCGTTCATAAGATTACACTTCGGTGTAGTTGGCTAACACGGGACTAGATAGAGCCGGCAGGATATGACGGCTTTATTTTTTGATTTCAGTGAGTCTAAACTCTTCCGATTCCATTAGATCAGTACGATTCAAGGCACGATCAGCTATAGAGATGCTTAGCCTATACCGCCGATCCTTGAAAATAGAAAAGGCTTGAGAAAGAAGAGAATATTGAATCTCGATTTCAAATTTGTTAAATCTGGAGATTTTAAAAGGGCTTCCAATATATGTCTGTGTACCAATTTGGCTGGGTGGCGGGGGCAATCTTGCATCATATCCCAGGTAACAATCACTAGTTGTGAACAACTTGCCAAAAGGAATAAATTCACCATCAAACTCTACCATCAAGTCAACAAAGATATTGTGCCTGAAAGTATTTTCTACCTTAAATAGGTTGCCGTCTTCCGTAAGATTTGAATTATGGCACGACTCAATGTCATCTTCTCTCGGATCACTTTGAGAATAAAGAACTGTATCTATGCGATCCCTATATGGAATCAAAAGAAAAAAAGGAGGGTAGTAATTACTTTCATCCCACTTCAAAATCTGGCTCTTTGAATCCACCACTTTGTTATTCCATTCATAGGGGTGATATGTTTCGCTGGGGAGTAAACCAATATCCATTTCTTCGTCAGCCAAAAATATCGAAACAAAAAGTGAATCTGGCTGATTATCCCCACCTTCTGTAAACCAAATGTCCTTAAGCTCAGCATATGGTGACACCTCGTACCTATATATCACCTCTGAATCTTCCTTAAAGCAGCCCACAAGAGCAAACAGTCCGATTACTATCCCAACTGACCGGTTTTTTTTCATTGTCGTATAAGGTATTGCAGGTTTAACGATATGGAGGTGGGTATCAAATCCAAATCAAAGCCCACAGTCTTATCAGTTTCTTTTGCTGGCAGGTACCCAGGCGGATTAATCCTCTCTAAAGTGTTCTTTATCACATGTAAATCCAAATTTCCGACAGATGCCTGTAGAATTAGCTTCGGAAACAAAAACACTATTAGTGACGGACTCGCATTAATGAAATACTCGTCGCTGATCTGCTTTTGGTAAGAATTACTGGTTTCAAACTTTCCTGTCGACAACCCAAGCATGGCCGAAACTCCAAAATAGAGTAGCGATTCTTTAATTTCCAGATATCTGGAAGCTCCAGCACCTCCTTGAAAAGCCATGAGTTTTGCTGTGCCTTCACTTTTGTGTCCATCCACATCCTCGCTCGTATTCTTAGTAGATGTATGCCCTATGCCCAACATTAGATCCAAACTCCACTTCTGGCTAAGAAAAATCTTTAGTGATGGATCCACTTCAAAATAAAGCGATTTTGATTTAATGGGTACGTAAAAATTTTCACCACTTATATCCTTATCACCAATTTCACTTGAAACAGTTATGCCTGTCCCAAGCACCAAATTCCCCTTGCCAAACTGGCCAACGGCATCGGCAGCGAAAAGACTTGCCAAAGCCAGAACTCCAAGATTTTTCCAAACATTACGCATCTCTTTATAAATTTATCTCGGTTGAAACAGATAAGAAATAGCAAAAGCCAGCGAACTCCCATCAAATTTGACGTCTGTACGGTAATACCTGTTGGTAGGTGTGTCCAAAGGGACGAAACCTCCCCCCAAACCACTCACAGCTTTCACATCGAAGTATCCGAACGTCGCTGATAGGAAGTAAACCTCAAAAACAAACCTTTTTCTTATAAAAAAGCCTACAGACGGGTTTGCTTCAGCATAATAACTGTGTGATCGAAAATCCCAATTTCCGTCATAAAAAGTGGAACCACGAATTTCCTGGCTTCCTCTTCCTGTCCCAAAGTTCAGACCGCCGTTCAGTTTTAAAAAAAACAAGGAGTCCTTCAGGTAAAAGTACCGGGCCACCCCAAGCCCAAAAACAGTTTGATTTTCATAGGACTTTGATGAGTACCTTATGGCTCCGCCGCTGTACTGTCGCTGAACAAACTCATTGCCTGTCCAGTCTCGATTTAACAAACCATAAAGCAGCCAGTTGCGTGAAACCATCTTCCCTCCGGACAACCCGGCCCTGGTTTGATTCTCAGAATTGTCAACTCGGAAACCACTGCTTGTGTCATATTTATCATCCCCAGAAATCAGATGATGCGAAACCCCTGCTCCAACCACCCATTCATATGCTGAGTATTGAGCAGAAGCACTAGAACAAAGCATTGAAAAAACAATATAAATAACTCTCTCTTTCATATCAGCACTACCCCCAAATCCTGATGGGCATCGAAAATGGGGAAATAATTTGAGAATAATACAATGGAGACAATATATTCAAAATTTTCACCTCTGAACCAAGTCACCGTCCGGACATTCATTTTCTCGGCTAAACAAATATGTAAACAATAACAAAACACCTCCGTAGATAAAGTGTATTTGTTTAATCTTTATAGCTTTGACTCCTATGTCATCTATTCTTAAAGTAACCAACCTCTCCAAGTCTTATTCAAGCGCTACAGGTTCACTCACCGTTCTCGATGATGTTTCCTTCGATTTGGCAAAAGGCGAAACATTCTCCATCGTTGGCCCTTCAGGCAGTGGCAAGACAACCCTGCTCGGGCTCTGCGCCGGCCTCGACCGAGCGTCGTCGGGCAGTGTAGAAGTGTGTGGCATTAAGCTCGATGCGCTGGATGAAGACGACCGAGCCAGGGTCAGAAACCAGCACATAGGTTTCATCTTCCAAAATTTTCAGCTACTCCCCACCCTCACAGCGCTGGAAAACGTGATGGTGCCGCTGGAGCTCAGAGGGGAGAAAGGCGTTGCTGCAAAAAGCATCGAACTGCTGGAAAGAGTCGGTCTTGGCAGCCGATTGCATCATTATCCTACTCAACTGTCGGGTGGTGAGCAGCAGCGGGTGGCCTTGGCCAGGGCTTTCTCCAACGACCCTGAAATCCTGTTTGCCGATGAACCCACGGGCAACCTGGATGAAGAAACAGGCATCAAAGTAGAAGAGTTGCTTTTCCAGATCAATAAGGAGCAGGGCACTACCCTGGTGCTGGTTACCCACAACATGGAGCTGGCTCGAAAAACTGGCCGCATCCTCCGGCTGAAAGGCGGAAAAGTAATCGAACTCACCGAATCGGCACTGGCAGCGCAAGCATAATGGATAGCAAAATCAGCATCAACCGACCGGAGTATAGCAAAAGCTGGCTGTGGAAAATGGCGTGGAGAGACAGCCGCAGAAGCCGCTCCAGACTTTTTCTGTTCACCTCCTCTATTATCCTCGGCATCACCGCCCTGGTAGCGATCAACTCCTTCAAAGCTTCTCTTTTCTCTGCCATCAATGACCAGGCGAAGGGGCTACTAGGGGCGGATTTGGTCGTGAGGTCGAGCCAGCCATTTACAGAAGACTACCAGCCGCTGCTGGACTCTATCGGCACCGAGCGCTCCAGCGAATGCTACTTTGCTTCCATGATCTACTTCCCCAGGAGCCAGGGCACCAGGCTGGTGCAGGTGCGAGCTTTGGAGGGTGACTTCCCCTATTATGGGGCCATCGAAACCGACCCAGTAGAAGCTGCAAGGTCTTTCCGGGGAAAGAAACAGGCCCTTGTGGACCAAACACTCATGCTACAATTCGGCGTAGAGGTGGGAGACGAAGTAAAAGTGGGTACCGAGTCGTTTGAGATCGTCGGTCGGCTACAAAAAATTCCGGGGCAAACGGGAATTACCACCAGCGTTGCTCCGGTGGTGTATATCCCCTTCGAATACGTGGAGCAAACCGGCCTCCTGCAAAAGGGCAGCCGCATCAACTACATGGAGTACTTCAGGTTCGACGACGAGGCCTACGTAAAAACCGTTGAGGAGATGTATGAAAAAAGGTTTGACCAATTAGGTTGGAGATACGATACCGTCGAAGAACAGAAAGAAGACACTGGCCGGGCATTCAAAGACCTGACGGGCTTTCTGAACCTGGTAGCCTTTGTTGCACTTCTGCTGGGCTGCATTGGCGTTGCCAGCGCCGTCCACATCTATATCAAAGAAAAAATTACGTCTGTGGCAGTTATTCGCTGCCTCGGCGGCACGTCTATCCAGGCCTTCTTTATTTTTCTTATACAGATTGCGTCAATCGGTTTGCTGGGTGGCATCATTGGAAGTGTGCTGGGGTCAGTCCTGCAAATGTATCTGCCGGGTGTGCTCAAAGACTTCCTTCCAGTCACTGTCGACTTTGCCCTTTCGTGGTCAGCCATTCTGCAAGGCATTGCTCTCGGTTTGTCAATCTCTGTGCTATTTGCGCTTCCTCCGCTTCTTCGTATCCGGAAGGTAGCTCCATTGCAGGCAATAAGGGCGGGAATTGATGGGGCCGTTCCTGATTCTACCCGTGGTATCTACCCCGTTTATGCGGCAATCCTGGCTTTCATTCTTGGCTTTGCCTGGTGGCAAATTGGCTCTATTCTCGATGCCTTGTCGTTTACAGGAGGCCTTATTGCAGCTTTCCTTTTACTTGCCGGAGTTGCCAAACTGATCACCTGGTCAGTGAAAAAGTTTTTCCCTATCACCTGGAGCTATGTGTGGCGACAAGGCCTGGCCAACCTGTTCCGGCCACAGAACCAAACAATGATCTTGATTATCACAGTTGGCCTTGGCACAGCCCTCATTTCTACGCTGTACCTTGTTCAGCAGTCTCTCATCAGTCAGGTAAGCATCACCGGTGCGGGCGACCGGCCCAACATGGTGCTTTTCGATATACAGTCCGATCAGAAAGAGGCCATCAAAACGATGACCCTTGACTACGAACTCCCGGTAATACAAGACGTACCTGTGGTGACCATGCGGCTCGAAGAACTAAAAGGCTATAGCAAAAAAGAAGCAGAAGCTGACACCACATTGGGTCTACCCGACTGGGCATATAATCGGGAGTATAGGATCACTTATCGAGATTCACTCATCGACTCAGAAGAGATCATTGCAGGCAAATGGCTTGGCAAAATTGAGAACCCTAACGACACCATCTTTATTTCCATGAGCGACGGCTACGCCGAAAATCTGGGAGTGAAAGTGGGCGACGAAATGTTGTTCAACGTGCAGGGCGCCCTCATCAAAACCTACGTGGGCAGCCTGCGGCGCATCGACTGGAACAGGGTGCAAACCAATTTCCTGCTCATTTTCCCCGAGGGAGTGTTGGAAAAAGCACCTCAGTTTCATGTACTGATCACAAGAGTTGAAAACAACGAGCTTTCTGCCAGGTTCCAGCAAGCTGTGGTAAGGAACTACCCCAACGTTTCCATCATCGACCTGCAACTGATCTTGTCAACGCTCGACGATATTTTGGGAAAGGTGTCCTTCGTCATTCAGTTCATGGCACTCTTGAGCATTTCAACCGGCATTTTGGTTCTCATTGCCTCGGTTGTCATTAGCAAGTTCCAGCGAATACAGGAAGGCGTCCTTCTCCGAACGCTGGGTGCGAGCCGAAGACAGGTGCTGACAATAGCAGGCCTTGAATACTTGTTTCTGGGGGTTTTTGCCTCCTGTTCTGGCATATTGCTGTCACTAGCCGGATCCTGGACCCTGTCCTACTTCCTGTTCGAGTCTACTTTCAGCCCAGTGTGGATGCCCCTTCTCGCAATTATTGGAGGCATTACGGCACTGACTGTAGCCATAGGGGTAACTAACAGCAGGGAAGTAGTGAATAATCCTCCATTGGAAGTTTTAAGACGTGAAATCTAATTTGACCCAACTATGAATCGTTTTTTGGCAATCGCAGCATTGATATTGTGTGCAGCCAGCTCGGCAACGGCCCAAAAGAAAACCAAATGGTCAGCCGAGCAGAAGGAAGTGCTGTCAGTAGTTTTCGACATGTTTGAGGGCATGAGGAAAGCAGACACCACTGGCTATCACAAAATGTTTACGCCCAATGCACAGCTTCATACCGTAATGGACAGAGAAGCGGGAAAAGAAAGCCTCAGGTCAGATGATATGACCAAGTTTTTTGAGGCCATGGCCAAACCCAGGGAAATCATCTATGACGAGCCGCTTTGGGACATCAAGGTAGAAATAGATGGCAGACTGGCCCAGGTGTGGACTAAATATGCCTTCTTCGCTGGCGACAAATTTTCCCATTGTGGTATCGATGCTTTTCTTCTATTCAAAGACAAAGATGGCTACTGGAAGATTTTCGAGCTAGTGGACACAAGGCACTTTGGCGAGGAGAATTGCCAGCTTCCGAAGAAGTTTTTGAGAGCACTTTCAGACCTGTAACATTTATCAAAACGTTTTTTGGTAAAAAAAGAGGATCAATCTGTATTTCTGGGGGGATTGATTTTTGGCATGGGTATTTTCTGCTTGCATAAAAAAGCAAAAGGTTCAAGCCTGTCCGACTGGAGAAGCCCGGCCGGGCGAGACGCATTGAACCAGTTTTGCTTTTTTATCGCCGCCTATTTGCTGAATCGAATAACACTCCTTTTGAGTTTTATCTCCCAGATTTTCCGCTTGATCCAAAAAAGAACCCTGTTGAAAGATTCAACAGGGTCCCTGAAATTGATAAGCACAAAACAGAAAAGTTATGTCCATATGACAGTATTCTCTGTTGCGTACCAAGTTTGTAAATTTTCTTCGTATTTCCCTTCTAAAACATTTCTTTTTATACTCATTTTAGGCGTCAATATGCCATTTTCCATCGTCCATGGCTCCTTCATCACAATCACTTTCCTCACCCTTTCGTAATCCACCAAATCCTTGTTCACCATGTTCATGGTATCCACAAGCGATTTTTCTACCTCAACCCGATTCTTTTTCAGCGCCTTGTCTGAAATAACCACCAATGCCACTGGTTGTGGTAGTCCTCTGCCCAAAACACATATTTGTTCGATGTAACCATTGAGAGAGTAGCCCCACTCGATAGGCCCCGGCACTATGTATTCGCCCTTGGACGTCTTGAAAGTGTCTTTTACCCGCCCTGTAATTTTCAAAAAGCCCTCATCATCAATCTCTCCCATATCGCCTGTATGCAGGAAGCCATTTTTGAGTACCGAAGCCGTCATCGCTGGCTCTTTATAGTATCCCTGCATCAGCCACGGCGCCTGCATAAGTATCTCCCCGGTTTCTTCCTCAATCTTGAGAACGGAGCCACGGTAAGGCTGCCCTACGGTTCCCATTTTTACATTGTCAGGATGCATCAGCGTACAGGCGCCAACATTCTCCGTCATGCCGTACAGCTCGAGCAGCTGAATACCGAGAGCGTTGTACCACTTATGAAGCGAGGGCGGACAAGGAGCGGCAGCAGTAAGGCAATATTCTGCCTCGTTGATTCCCAGGCCGATCCGAATTTTCTTTTTCACAATTCCTGAAATAATTGGCAGCTTCAATAGAAAATCCAGCTTCGACTGTGGCATTTTTTCCCAAACGCCCATTTGAAACTTGGTCCAAATGCGTGGCACAGCAAAAAACATGGTCGGCTGGGCATTTGAAAGGTTCTGCATGAACGTATCCAGCGACTCAGCAAATGAAATAACCCCACCACAATGAAGCGCACCCAGCTCAATAATCATTCTTTCGGCTACGTGGCACAGCGGGAGGTAAGAGAAGTATCGATGACGCTTATCTCCAAAATTTATCACATACTTGGCAGCAGCGGCAGTGAACTTCAGTTGTTTGTGATTGTACATCACACCTTTCGGCGAGCCGGTCGTTCCTGAAGTATAAATAATGGTGCACAAATCCATTTCATCCGGAATATCGCTTTCTGTCAGAGGATCATTCTTTGCGATAATGTCCTGCCACTTGTCGTAGTCCTCCACATGGCTTTCAGGCAAAGTTAAGCAGGGCAGTGTTTCAGGGATGCCCTTCTTCATACTGTCCCACTCATCTACTTTTCCAACAAAAAGCAGCTTCACTTCGCTGTGCTCCAGCACCTGGTTCAGCTGCTCCCCTACCAGATTGGGGTATAGTGGAACTGAAATATAACCTCCCATCATTATCGCCAGATCGGCAATAATCCAGTGGGAGCAGTTTTTGGAAATCAACCCGACATGGTCTCCTTTGACAAGACCCTGACTCTTCAAATAAGAAGTCATCCTGCGGGCTTCATCCCCCACTTGCTTCCAGGTGTATTCGATCCATTGGTCCCCATTGGGTTGCCGTAAAAAAACACGATCGGGTGTCCCTTTTTCCCAATGAAAAAACCATTCCACGAGTGATCTTGGATCATACTTAGACCTGATGTTTTCAGGAATTTCAATTACTTCAGTCGAGGTCATACGGATGCTGTTTCCTGAATTTATGAAAATTGATCTAAAACTTGGAGAATTTTCCATGAAAGTAAGCCCGCAGTAACTTCACGGCGGCAGATCCACTGGCTTTGACTGGCTTGCCTGTCAGCAAAAAGTACGTGTTTAACAACAAAGCTGTACACTCCTGAAAGAAAAGTGTTGCAAAACCGGACACAACAAGCCTTTCTTAAAATTACAACTTATTGATTATCAAATATTTAAATTTTTTGGCATAGCAATTGGCTAAGATGTGGCAGGTCAACAACTCAAAATAATCAGGACATCAAATTTTAAGTGACATGTTACGGCAAATTTTACTCAGTAAAAATGTGTGGGCTAGTCTGGCAATCATGCTGGGCCTGACAATACTGTGGGAGGCTAACCAGAATCAACCATCAGCTGATGCTGAGCACAACTCAACCCATCAAGTTGCAAAAAGATGATAACGAAATAGCGGTCGTGAAAGCGATCAAAAAAAGAAAAACTCAAAAATAAATTCTGACTAAGGACTAATCAATCTCTAAACAACCGGGCAGACTACTGTCCGGTTTGTTTTTTTGTAGCCAAACACAAAAAATAACAAGGTTAATAACCCCGAAAGTGTTTATTTTGAGGCAAAATCCTAGCACACAGGATACATGTACATTAGAGATATCTCACATTATATTCCCAGCCAGCGAGTTACGAATCAATACTTCGCCGATCTAAACGGCCTGACAAACGAGTGGATCGTAGAAAGGACTGGCATTTCTGAAAGGCGAAAGGCCGGGGTGGAAGAAAACACGGCGACAATGGCCCTTGAGGCCGTAAAAGCACTCGAAAAACAAGTAGACTTTCCCCTTCAGCAGGTTGATCTGATTGTAGGTGCTTCCTACACTCCGTACGACACCATCGTTACACTTGCCCACAAGACACAACATTACCTCAACGCAACGAATGCAGCGGTGGTGTACATTTCATCGGCCTGCTCTTCATTCCTCAATGCCATGGAGATTGTGGAGGGCTATATGGCGATGGGAAAGTCAAAAAATGCGCTGGTTGTCCTTTCCGAGCATAACACGGCCTACCACAACGAGCACGACCACAAGGCAGGCCATCTTTGGGGAGACGGCGCCAGTGCTTTGCTGGTGACCAAAGACAAGCCAACTACGCCAAGTTTGGCAGTGAAAGAAATTTTTACCAGAGGTGCCGCCCATGTGGGAAGGGGCCTGGAGGGAGTTACTTTGAGGCCTCTCCACGGTGGCATTGAAATGCCTTATGGAAAAGACGTATTTCTAAACGCCTGTTCCTATATGGCATCGGCCACCAGAGACATCATTGAAAGAAATAACTACACACTTGACGATCTTTCTTATCTGATTCCTCACCAGGCCAACCACAGGATAACAAAGAATGTGGCGGAAAACCTGAAGCTATCGCCTGAAAAAGCTATTTCAAACGTACAGTACCTTGGCAACACGGGGTGCGCAGGTGCTGCTATTGGCATATCCGAGCACTGGCATGAGTTCAAAAACGAAGACAAAATAGTCGTGACGGTTTTTGGTGGTGGCTACAGCTACGGTGCCATGCTGCTGGTGAAAGAATAGCGGTACGTAAAACCATTTTTAATAGTTGTACTGTACATCACCGGCCTATACATGTATCATTTTCGGACATTCCGCCAGGATAACATTTCCGGTCTCCCGAGTAAACAACTGTTTTTCAACTACTTACAAAAGTTGGCACGTCGTTTGGCTATTAACAGGTGTCTGTAATCAGGCAGACACAAAGGTCAAGAACTCAAAATAGAAAATAACAATACGCAAAGTGGATGCTGAACGACAACAACAGAAAAATCTACTCTGCCACGAATCTCAAGGTTAAAATATACTCCTGAGTCTCTGGGTTTTAAGCAGTTACTTAACACCCCGCATACTGGCAAAAGGATATAGTTTTTAGTTTACGGTTGGTTGATGGAAAAGGGAGGGCACAAGCCCTTCTTTTTTTTTATTCTACTGCCTCGAGCATTTCCTCCTCCACTTCCACCTCGCTGTCAACATAAACCTCGTCTTTTCTCGGACGTCCTTTAAATGTGGTGTCCGGCTTAAATCCATTTTTGTAGCGTCGCTTCCTTATCTTCCAAACCTTGTAGTTGTCTTTGTTTCCGTTCTCAAACTGGAAAGCCATATGTTCAGAAGAACTTACCCACTCCAGGTTGGTCGAGTCGTTGTTGCGGGGATTATTGTCAAGATGAATAATCATATTGTATTCATCCGGAAGAACATTGATACAATAAGCTTTTGCAACTTCTTTGTGCGGATAAACAGTTCTCCTTTTCCCGTCATCATTGAGAAGATCCAGGAAAAAGCACTTACACGACTTGTTCCATCGTTGCTTCATCACCTTGCCTTTCACCTTCATCATCGTTTGGCTTCCCCTGTGAAAAGTCTCTCGGTCTTTGCTTCTGATACGACCCCTATTGGATACTTCGTAGTTCGAAAATTCATCAATGGGCTTCCACACCTCTTCTATACGTTCAATTCTTTGAATGCTCATAGCGTGTGTTAGTAAAATCTTAAACTAATGTTGTCTATTTTATAAATAATTCAATAACGACGGTTAATTACCCTCGTTTGAAGAGAATATTTCAAATATAGCATTTTGTTGGTAGGAGAAAATCAAAATACGGAAAGGTCAAAAAAATATTTTTGAGATTGAAACACATTACTCTATTCACTGATGATATTTAAAATTATATGTCACATTATTTAATGCTTAAAATATCCATTGACAATGTTTATATACAAAAACATCATTTATATGGGATTAATAATAACCATATAAAAAAACAATATTTTCAGTGCAAACGATTGCAAAATTTGCTTATTGGGTCAACACATTAGCCACACCGGCCAATACATTCTGCCAGTCGGTACCGGACGCAAAATCCACACCCTGATGAGAAGCCTCCTTCATATGAGTACTATTTCAAATAGTGCTCTATGATGAAATAGCCATAAGGAATACCATACCCAACGGAACCGGCGTGGAACGATGAATAAGTGAATCGAAAATCTAAATATTCATTCCCATTGGTAAAAGCTATTCCATGTGGCCGTTGAAAAACAAATTTTACACACATGAAATATGGAGACAATCTATCCTATAGTTGATTTTACTACGCAATACTGGCTCAGTAATTTCTTCCTTAAAAAAATAGTTATAATTTACCTAGCACATTGGAGACCCTACATATATACCTACTAAGCACCCTACTATGAGCACGACCAAAGGCCAGGAAGCAAAAGCTGTAAAAGCGTTAAAGAAGATTAGCAAAAAGGAAATGAAAGACACCCTTCTTGTGGAGATAGCCTGGGAGGTCCTTAATCAGGTGGGTGGTATATATACAGTGATACGATCCAAGGTGCCGGCCACTATGCCCAAATGGGGCGACAACTACTGCTTATTGGGCCCCTACTTTAAGCACCAGGTATCTGCTGAATTTGACCCAATTGATGATTTCTCTGATCCTTTTGGCAAGGCCGTTGTTAAAATGAGGGAAAAGGGATTTGAAGTGCATTATGGCCACTGGCTTGTGACGGGGCGCCCCAAGGCTGTTCTATTTAACCTCGGCAGTATCTGGAACAAGCTTGGTGAAATCAAATATTTGCTATGGGAACACCACGGTATCACCACACCAGCCGAGGATCACCTGATTGACCAGGTAGTTGCCTTTGGAGAGTGCGTTAAAATCTTCCTCGATGAACTATCGCTGGGTGTCGCCAAAAAGAAAAAGATTATAGCGCATTTCCACGAGTGGATGGCTGCGTCGTGTATTCCGGACATCAGAAGGCAAAAAATGCCGATATCCACGGTGTTTACAACTCACGCCACCCTGTTGGGTCGTTACCTCGCCATGAACAGTTCTGACTTCTACCAGCACCTGCCTTTCATGGACTGGTCGAAGGAAGCAACCAATTTCAACGTAGAGGCCATCGCCAACCTGGAGAGAGCAGCGGCTCACGGAGCTCAGGTGTTCACCACGGTCTCTGACGTTACAGCCCAGGAGTGCAAGTACCTGCTTGGCAGAACGCCCGATGTGATCCTGCCCAACGGCATCAACAACCAGCGCTTTGAGGCATTGCACGAATTCCAGAACCTTCACCGGGAGTACAAAGAAAAAATACACCAGTTTGCTATGGCTCACTTCTTCAAGAGCTATACTTTTGACCTGGACAATACGCTGTATTTCTTTACCTCGGGCAGGTATGAATACAAAAACAAAGGGTTTGACCTGGCCCTTGAGGCGCTGGCTCGCCTCAACTGGAGGCTGAAAAATGAAGGGAGCGAAATGACGGTCGTCATGTTTTTCATTACAAAACAGCCATTCCACAGCATCAACCCTGACATTTTGCACAGCCGGGCTGTGCTCGAAGAGTTGCGCCAAACAACAGACGCTATCAAAAAACAGGTAGGCGAAAGATTGTTCTACTCGGCAGCCTCGAGTAGCGACCATCGACTCCCCATGCTCAACGACTTTGTTGACGACTATTGGAGACTGCGCTACAGAAGGCTTCTGCAAAGCTGGAAAACGGACCAACTACCACCAGTAGTCACTCACAATTTGGTCGACGACGGTGGCGACGACATCCTTAACTTCCTCAGAACATCCAGCCTTCTCAATCATGAGGATGACAGAGTGAAAATTGTGTATCACCCTGATTTTGTAAACTCGACCAACCCGCTGTTTGGCATGGAGTATGGCCAGTTTGTAAGAGGTTGTCACATGGGTGTTTTCCCAAGCTACTACGAGCCCTGGGGCTACACTCCGCTTGAATGTATTGCCAGCGGGGTGCCGGCCATTACGAGCGACCTGGCTGGGTTTGGCGACTATGTATTGCACAATATGAAAGACCATGCCAGCAATGGAATCTATGTGGTAAACCGGCAGAAAAGGAACTTCAATCAGTCGGCCGACCAGCTTGCTTACCAAATGTACAAGTTCATCAATATGAACCGAAGGGAAAGAATCACCTTACGAAACAAGGTGGAGAGCACGTCGGTATATTTCGACTGGACTACCCTAACGAAGTATTATGATCAAGCCTATCAGCTGGCGCTTGATCGGCTGAAGGCTTAGTCCAAATAAAAAAAGCGTCCTCAAATAAGGGCGCTTTTCCTATCTATTAATGATAATATAAACCTTAACCGATTGAAATTCTCTTGAAAGAAGTGACAGTCAATCCCTTTTGAACACTATCAAGGTATTGAGCAATCGTTTTTGAGTTGTCTTTCACGAACGCCTGGCTAAGCAATGTGCTTTCTTTGAAGAATTTGTTCAGCTTGCCAAGAGCGATTTTCTCTACCATCTCCTCTGGCTTGCCCTCCTGACGAGCAATGTCTTTTCCAATCTCAATTTCTTTTTCAATAACAGCTTTGTCAACACTGTTTTGATCCACTGCAATTGGGTTCATGGCTGCAATCTGCATACCCACGTCACGACCAGCGTCAATCACGTCAGCGCTGTTTCCACCTTTCAGAGCTACCAAAACGCCAAGTTTGCTGCCAGCGTGGATATAAGAAACTACCGTTTCGGCTTCCATCACTTCGTAAGCAGAAATTTCAAGCTTCTCACCAATCTTACCAACAAGCTCTATGATCTTCTCGTCAACTGTAAGATCGCCAGCCTTAAGTGCCTTCAAATCTTCTACCGAAGCTGGAGACTTAGCAAATGCCAGGTCGATGATCGTGTTGCCAAGCTTAACGAATTCTTCGTTTTTAGCAACAAAGTCTGTTTCGCAAGTGAGCGAGATAAGAACTGCCTTTGTATTGCTGTCGTTAGTGCGCACAAAAACGGATCCTTCTGTAGTTTCACGATCAGAGCGGGAAGCAGAAACCTTCTGTCCCTTTTTCCGCAAAATCTCTATTGCTTTTTCGAAGTCACCGTCCGATTCTGTAAGTGCTTTCTTACAATCCATCATGCCGGCGCCAGTCATTTGCCGTAACTTGTTTACGTCTTGTGCAGTGATTGCCATTGTTATTTATCCTTTAATGTTTTTTGAAATGCTTTAAACAAAAATTGAACACCGAAGGATCTCCGATGTTCAATTTTTAAAATCTATCCGTTTCCGGATACACTATTTATAAATTAATCTTTTGATTCTTCTACTGCCTCTACTTCATCTACCCGACGCTTCTCATCTTCGTCTTCTTTAGACTTTGCATCGTCTTTTTCTCTCTTGCGCTCATTGAGACCTTCCTCAATTACTTCAGAGATGTAAGATAAAATTAGTTTCACAGACTTGTAAGCATCATCGTTGCCTGGGATAGGGAAATCAACCTCGTTAGGGTTTGAGTTAGTATCCACAATAGCAAACACAGGAATGTTCAGCTTTTGAGCTTCTTTCACTGCTATGTGCTCACGCTTGATATCCACGATGAAAAGAGCTGCAGGAAGACGAGTAAGGTCAGCGATACCGCCAAGCACTCTTTCCAGCTTTTCTTTTTCACGAGTCACCATCAAACGCTCTCTCTTGGCAAGGCCGGTGAAGCTTTCTTCCTTCATCAACTTGTCAATACCCTGCATTTTCTTCAATGACTTGCGGATAGTAGCAAAGTTTGTAAGCATACCGCCCAACCAGCGCTCAGTAGCATAAGGCATCTTCAGCCTTCTTGCTTCATCAGCCACCAGGTCTTTGGCCTGCTTCTTTGTAGCCACGAACATCACCTTGCGGCCTGAACGTACTACTTGCTTGAGTGCTTTAGACGCTTCTTCGAGGCACACAAGCGTTTTGTTAAGATCGATAATATGGATTCCATTTTTCTCCATGAAAATATATGGAGCCATTTGGGGATCCCACTTTCTCGTTAAGTGTCCGAAATGAACACCAGCGTCTAGTAAGTCCTTGTATTCTAGATTAGCCATTAATTATATATAAAGTATATGAAATACTGATTAACGCTTACTGAACTGGAATCTTCTACGAGCCTTAGCACGACCGTATTTCTTACGTTCAACCATACGAGGGTCTCTGGTAAGGAAGCCTTCCTTCTTCAATGCCGGACGGAACTCCTCGCTGATTTCGCAAAGTGCCCTGGAAATTGCCAAACGAATCGCTTCTGCCTGACCTTTGATTCCACCACCGTCAACATTGATTTTGATGTCATACTTGCCCGACTCGCTGGTAAGCTCAAGAGGCTGCTGAACAATCAGACGAAGGATTTCTGAAGGGAAGTATTCTTCAAGGCTTCTTTCGTTTACGTTGAAAGTACCTTTTCCGCTCTGAAGATATAGTCTCGCTACGGAGGTCTTTCTTCTGCCTATGGTATTGATTACGTCCATTAACTAATTACTAATATGTTAACTTGATTTCTTTTGGTTGTTGTGCAGCATGAGGATGCTCAGTGCCTGCATAAACATATAGATTGCGGAATTGCTCTCTGCCCAAGCTATTCTTTGGAAGCATTCCTCTTACTGCCATCTCAACAAGTCTTCTTGGGTCTTTTTCCAACACCATTCTAGGTGAAGCAAAACGCTGACCACCAGGATAACCTGTGTGACGGATGTATGTCTTGTTGTTCATTTTCTTACCGGTAAGGCGAACCTTCTCGGCATTCAAAATGATCACATTATCTCCACAGTCCATATTAGGAGTGTAGCTAGCCTTTGTCTTTCCACGAAGAACATTAGCCACCCGGCTTGAGAAACGACCAAGAATCTGATCAGCAGCGTCAATCACTACCCAGTTCTTCTCAATTTTCGCCTTGCTTAGAGACTGTGTTTTGTAGCTTATCGTATCCATTTATCGAAACAGCTTTAATTTCTTTATTGTGTACAGAATATACCTTGCCCTCAAAAAGGGACACAAAGATAGAAGTATAAAAATTGAATTACAATAATGCCCTGAAAATATTTAAGTTAGCTCCGGCCGCTTGCCAAAATCAACTTCTCAGGGGTCAGCTATTCTTCTCCAACTGCTTGATCAGCACCTCAAAGTCCTTTGGGTATGGTGCCACAGCTCCCACTTTTTTTCCATCGAGGTCTTTGAAGACCAATTCATGAGCGTGCAACGCATAACGCTTGATCAAGGGTTGCTCTTCTTCGAACTTCCCAATATTAAACTTGCGTTTAAGGCTGGACAAGTAAAGCCACTTGCCACCGTATAGCTCATCGCAGGCAATAGGCGCTCCGGCATAAGCACAATGCACTCTTACCTGATGCATCCGACCCGTCAGTGGCTTGCAGCTTAACAAGGTGTGGTTGGAAAACGCTTTTATAGAATTCAATATGGTCTCTGATGCCTTACCTTTTCGGCTGGGCTTCACCTCACCTTTTCCTGTGGTAAGCAAAGGAACAGCCACTTTGTGGTCTTCAAACTTGTGGATGCCATCCGTCAGCGCATGATATATTTTATACACCTTCCTTTTTTCAAACTGGATGGCCAGGCTTCTATAAGCCTCGGGGTTTTTAGCGATAGCGATTACTCCCGATGTGTTTTTGTCGAGCCGGTGCGCTACCTGAGCATCAGTCACGTAGCCTCTTGCCAAATCGAGTACATTGCGTTCGCTCTGCCTGTCCATGAGGGTAGAAAGAAAAGGAGGCTTGTTTACCAGCAGGTAGTTCTCATTTTCAAACAAAATCCAGTCTTCAAATTTCTCTTTCTTCATGAACCAAAACTAATTCCGGCCACAAAGCTATCACACAAAGTGCAAAAACCCTCCAATGGTTGAATTAAGGTTGTCAATAGCTGATATTTATCCTTCCTTGTTGAAAAGAACCCAATATGAAAAGATCAACCTTCCTGTTTCTTACCGCATTACTCTGCCAGCAGGCTTTCGGCCAGCA
>TARA_R110002012_G_scaffold42523_2_pt1 | contig 27699 bp, 41 predicted proteins | sample TARA_R110002012 | Tara Oceans TARA_R110002012 (sample SAMEA4396515) | marine metagenome | biome: Westerlies Biome; feature: [DCM] deep chlorophyll maximum layer (ENVO:01000326); material: water (ENVO:00002006), including particulate matter (ENVO:01000060) such as... | depth 40 m | reverse complement strand
CTATTGGTATAATGGATTATATTTCAGGAGGAATAGCAGGTAGAGTTTTCCAAGTAGGGAAAACAAGCGCAGTAGGTGCGAGAATGGGAGCAGTAGCAGCAGAGAGGGTTGTAATGGACCCCTTCTTTGAAGGAGCCGGAGAATTGGCAGCCCAACTTAATGTAGGTGATGAAGTACAATGGAAAGAAATATTTGCGGAAGCTCTTGGTGGTATAGGAAATAATGCTCCAATGGCTGCTTTCAATATGGCAGTTGATTTACGAGCAAGAAATAATATTGAGATTGCCAATGAGTTGACTACTATTAACGGAATCCTAAACGAAACAAGAGGAGTTTTTACACCCTCACTTGGAAGGGTTTCTGCGTGGTCAAACAATATGGAACGTTTAGGACAGATTAGTGCTGAATCTAATCAACGTATTCAGCAAAACATTGGATTAATTAGAGACTCTAAAAATATAATAGACGCTAATCCTAATGTGGAAAACTCTGAAAAGGTAATGACCCGGATGATGGAACTGATGTCGGCTAAAGAAGAGCTTGAGTCTACTAAGGAGAGAAAAAGTGTGTTTAAAAACAAGATAAAAGAAATCAACACGGAGTTACAAGAGATAGCAGAAACAGGCAACGTAAGACGCAAAGGTAATCAAGAAGGAAACACTTTTGATGCCGGTTACCAAACATCCCTTGAAGCAATTTTAACAAACAATCAAACATCGGATACAGATGTACGAGAGACTACTAAAGCAGCGTACTCTATTGATGGGAAAACTTTGTCTCGTAAAGCGTGGGTGACACGAGTTAATGATATGTCTGAGACACAACTTGAAAAAAGTAATATCATAGTACGTAATGACGAACAAGCAACTGAAATATTAAAAACTAAAATAAAATCATATGCCATTTCAGAGCAAGAAACAAGAGACTTGGATGCGGATAAACAAACCGGAGATATACAAGCGGTGGAAGAGACTGTACGGGAAGTTTCGGAAGAAACCACAGAATCTACGACCACTCCGGAGGCTATCACGTTAAGTGGTCCTTTAACTACAGACCAAAACAACAATATAATCACAGAAGAAGGACAGGAAACCGGACTTACTCTTGTGGATAATAATGACGGAACTTTTAATGTAACTCGTGAAAATGAAACTATTGAAGCTAATGTAGTTGGTAAAGAGGGAGCTTTAAAAGTTGCAACCAATGAAGTAACGAAGCAACCTGAAGTAGAGGTAAAGGAGGAAACTATAGAAGAGGTAGTGGTGCCGGAGTCTATTACAAGACCCACCAAAGCGGATAAAACTGCATATGATGATAAGACTATTGAGCAAACAAGGCTTGATGGTATATTGGCAGCTATTGCCGACAAGCAAATCTCAGGTAAAAAATTAACTAAGTTTCAAGAACAACTTGCTGAAGAAAATAAAACGAGAGTAGAAGAGATTGTGTCTTCAAAGACACTAAAAGATGAGGTGACCGACTTAGAGGAAACTTTATCCCAAGATAAAACGAAGGTAGATTTTAAAAGAGAAAACAAATTTGTTCCCGATGTTGATGAGGTAACAGATATTATGGAATCTATTAATACTTCAGAGTCAGGGAATGTCCTGACGGAAATGGATGATACTCAGCAAGGGGTAACAATAGATGTGGATGAAATAAATACCCGAACAGATAGACCTATTCCTAAGTTAAAATCTTTAGCGGTTATAAAAGGGGTACCGGTAGTATTTAGTATTTCCGACCAACTTACAACCGGTAATGTAGTAAACCCACAAACAGGTAATACTATTAACAATTTAAAAGGTGGTATTGGGTTTACGGGAACTATTGATAATGAAAATGCAGCGTGGGCAAATACTACGGAAAAAGAAGCAACCGCTTTATTAGAAAAAGCTACTCAAATATATGTAGCTAACGAAGAAACTTTAAAAAAATGGTGGGCAGCTAATCCGGAATATAAAGGGTTAGTTCCAATGCCTATTGTAAAAATGGGAGCAGCCTCTGTTCTTTCTAACGAAGCAACATTTAGGGTGTTTAGAGACAACTTGACTAAAATTCCTGAAGCTAATCGTAAAAAAGCCGTCCAAAGTCTTGAGGCAGACTTAGTAGCTCGTATTAAAACTCGTCAAGAAGCGGTAGATTCCGGGCATCTAACGAAAATAACACAGAGAACTTATGGTAAACAAATAAAGGGATTACAGAAGGTATTACAAGCTATTAAGGTACAAAAACCTCAACTGATTGACGATGTAGTAACAGAGGAGTTTTTACAAAACCTCTCTTTACCGGAACGTACAACTTTCCTTAGAACATTAACTTTTGGTGACCCTAATGAAGCAGGTACTACAACTAAAGTTAGCAAAGGAGCCAAGCCTATTCCTAAAATTTTAATAGAAGGAATGGACAAAGATGCTCTAAGCCTTGTACATCTTGGACCTATTACGGATTTAATTACCGAGCCGGGATTAAAAAATGTGACGGAAAGAAGTATAGTCTCAGTTCAAGGTGTTGAGGTAGCAACAGAAGAATCTAAAGGTAATTGGGTATTGTCGGGAGAGGTTATAGAGAGTTCGCATCCTAATTATTCATTTGGTGTTAAAGGGAAGCCTATTGGCATATTGGAAAATCCTGTGGCTTTGGTTAAAGCTTATCCTGAAGCCTACAAAAATGCTATGCGAGGCTTAGTAAAAGAGGAGAAGAAAGGGAAAACTGTGACGGCAGAAAAAAGACAAAGAGGGACAAAAGAAGAATTAAAAACAATGCCCGAAATTGGGGAGCTTGAAGCGGCAAGTGTGGGAAAGATATTGGCTGAAACTTTAGGGGTACAAATGGGTCTTCCTGCAAATGAGTTCATAGGAGCTTTATCCTTTGGTAATATGGATAACGTAAGTAAGCTAACTTCCTTTATGAATATTGCTTTCCCAAGCGTCAATATCAGCACCGACACACAGACTTTCAATACGGTGATGGAGCAGGATAACGTAACCCAATACCGTAAAGGTAATGAGGTTATTTATGGTGTAACAGTTGACGGAGACATCTACATTAATCCTGACGTACACAACTCTACTTCCGCATTACACAATACTGCGATTCACGAGATGGGTCACGTATGGACAGATTATTTACAGACCACCGCAAAAGGAAAACAAATATACGCTAAGGGGGTTACCCTTGTAGAACAAACGGAGGAATATCAAAAGCAACTAAAGAAATTTGATGGAAATAAACAGAAGGCAGCTAATGAAACAATGGCTATCCTTATTGGAAATAAAGGACAAACCATTGCGGATGCTTCGGTAAAATCTAAATTTAAAGAGTGGTTGCTTGGTATGTGGACTTATATCAAGAACCAATTCAAACAAACTCAAGATTTAAGTGTTGAAGAAGTGGAGAACTTAACTCTTGATGAGTTTATTGGCTCTGCATTGGCAGATATATTTTCCGGAAAGAAAATTAAGTTAAGCGACAAGCAATTAAAAACCCTCAAAAATCCCGAAGCTGCGTTTAGTACGGACCTGTCGATGACAGAAATAATTGAAAGAGGAAGACAGAATGGATTCTCCGATGCTTCTATAAAGCAGGTATTAAAAGTGAGAGGGTTTAAAGTTAAAGAGATTATTGAAGCAATGACCGTGAACTTTGATTACTTTACCGAAATGCCTCCTGCCTTTGAACGAATAGATGGTGGTATCCAAGAGGCTTACAATATGTTTAATGACCTTAAAGTAGCATTGAGTAAATACGCAATAGGCAAGGAAGGAGTTAAAACTTTTGGGGAAATCAGGCAAAAAGCACAGGAGCTTATTCAAGAACATCCCACTTATAAGAAACAACAAGACCAAGTCCAACGAGAATTGAGAATTGACTTTGACCGAGCACTTGGGATGAGACGGTTTAATCGGGGGGTTAGTCAAGAGTTATCGGTTTTAAGAAGCGCAATAAGGGAAAATCGTATTGGAGTTGACAACCAAAAAACATATGTAACAAGATTAAAAAACTTAATTAGAAAAGCTTTACCTGAATCTAAAAACTATTCTAAAGCAAAGATTAATCGTTTGATTAACTCTATAGCGGCTCTTGATGTGAGAAAAGATAACTTGGAAGCTCAGGCTTTAAAGGTATTAGAAACTATAGAGGAGCAACGGGCTATAGAAAAACGTGCTACTATCGAGGAAATAGCCAAATTAGCCAAAGCTAAAGCTAAACCACGTTTGCAATCTAAGAAAACACGAGCTAAAGGAGTTGATGCATTAGGGCAAGTTATGTTTAAAAACATAAGTAAGGTTTTAAATGCAGTTACCCTTACTAATCCTGACAGACGAGCACAAAAGTTAGAAGAAATTAAAACTTATTTAGAAGCCGGAACAGTAGAGCTTGATGGCGAAAAAGTTTTAGTAAGTAGTATTGTGGATACCGCTATTCAAAAAAGTATAGAGGGAGAAACATTAACGGTATTAGAAGAAAATTTAATGCAACAACAGTTGGCTTACGACACCTTTGGAGATATTCAAAACAAAACTTTAGAAGAAATTCAGGGATTGCTTGAGGATGTAAAAAAACAAAAGACCGAAGCTATTATGCGGTTTAATAGCGAGAGGTTGAAACGGGCAGCAGATAATCAAATTGTTGCCGAACAAGCTACAGAACAGATTGAACAAACTAATCCTAACTTATTTACGGAAAAAGGAGATTTAAAAGACAAGAATGAACGTAATGCCGATTTAGATAATCTTAAAGCTGACTTTACTGCTAAAGGAATTATAACTAAAGTTTACAATGTAATAACTAAAAACATTTTCGGTAGAACCGAAGGGATGATTACACGATTTAAAAATAATCTTTCCAATTTAGGAACTATAACCAATTTTTTAGACAATAAAGTAAAAGGACTTAATATTTTTAGTGATAAAGTTTATAGAAAACTTGGAAGAATGCACGAGGTGGGGTTGCTTAATCACCGAATAATGAAGAAAAAACTTGATGAAATTGCTGAACAGTCGGGGATAGAAAATGGATTTGAGGGGGTAGAGAAGTTAGTAAATCAAAAATTGGGAGTGACTATAACAGGAAAACCTAAAACTAAAACTCTTACTATAATTACCACTCTAACAAAAAGAAAATATAAGGCACAGTTTAATGCTAATCAATTACTAAGGATATATGCACTCAGTAAAAATCCTATTCAAAGAAAAAAATTATTAGAACAAGGAATAACTGACGAAGTATTAGCAGACATTAAAAATGATTTAGGAACCGAGCTTACCACCTTTGCCGATAAGATGGTGGGGTATTTAAGTACGGACTATTTCAACGAAGTCAATTCAGTTTACCGCCAAGCTAATGGGGTTAACTTAGGATTTGTAGAAAACTATTTCCCTACTAAAACTATTGCTACTAAAGTAGATGCTAAACTACTACAAGAGGGTAATTTTAATGGTATTTTTAGTTCAGAAACGGCACCTGCGTTTAAGGAAAGAACAGATATGGGGAGTGATGTCGATTTACAGGAAGGCACATTTACCAATGTGTTAATAAACCATATGGAAGTTATGGAACGCTATAAAGCATATGCTATTGGGGTACAGGAGCTGAATGCTTTTATGAATATTCCGGCAGTTAATACTTTACTTGAAGTTTCCGGGTTAAAGATGGTAACTAAATTCCTTATAAATGCTGAAATTAATCCGCAGTCCGCAGCTCAAGTAGATGGAACTCAGTCTACTATTCTTGAGTATATGCAAAGAAAATTTACTTCTTTTGCTTTAGCATTTAAGGTAATGCAGATAGCTAAACAAGCCACTTCTTTTGTAAACGCATTTGAACAATATAACTATTTTAAACCTGATTCTAAGGTGCCAAAAAGATTACAAGGTCCAATTGATTTAACAATGTTTACCGTAGATGCGGCAGGAATTTTGTTTGAGATGGGGTTAGATTTAGTAGGTAGGGATGGAGCTATTGCTAAAGCACGAAGAATGTCAGCTACTTTTGACAAGCGTATCCAAGAAGGGTTGGAAGGAGATGTATATGGTCTTGAAACAGGTTCTCAAACTTTTAAACAAGCGGGAAAAGGAACCTCTCTATACGAGAGGGGAAAGAGAGCCTTTAAAAAGACTGCAGCAAGACCTACTATCATTGGGGATATTATGGGAGTAATGGGTTATTATATCAACTATAAGCGTAATATTGCTAATGGTATGTCTGAAGCCCAAGCATTAGAAGAATTTAATGAGTACAATCCTACTCAGCAAACACGAAGAAATATGGATAAAATTCCTTTGCAATTGAAAAGTGATGCCGCATCTAAGGGATTTACAATGTTTGGGAGTACGTTGTTCTTGCAAATCAATAAAGTAATGCAATCCTTTACTAATATTTCACGAGCATTGGCGGAAAAGAAAAACCCAAGAAAACAAGACGTAAGAGCTTTCTATCTCAACCTTGCAGTAGCCAACGTATTCTTTGTAGGGATGTCTAACATTTTTCTATTAACCAAAGGAGATGATGAGGATAGAGATATAGCTATGAGAAGAATAAAAGATGCAATGATGGGATTAAACTTATTGTATCAAGTTCCCTATTTAGGAGCTTCAATAGAAAAAGGGATTAATTATTTAAGAGATGACAGAAAGCCGGTAGATGATGTTGTAAATCCTTTTAGTGCGTATGTGAGTAAAGTACAAAAAAGCCAACGCAAAGACCCTGATGAGTGGTTTAAAAACTATATGGTTCCTATTGTAGAATTAGGAGCAGGAGCACAAGCAGACCCCTTCATTGGACTCCATAATGCTATTAAGGATGGAGTGTTTGGAGATAACACTTCGTCTGAGGAATACTATGACAATATATATGACTTTATTGGTGTTACCCCATCTTACAGACCCGGAGCTTATAAAAGAAAATCTAAGGGTCCGGATTTAGAAGGAATAATTCCACAGGGAGGCATCAATACTAAGTCTGACCTGAAACGCTATGACCCTAAGTTATATGAAGATGTGTACGGAGATACAGATGCGTTAAACAAAGAGAAAAGAGAAATGAGAAAAGAAATGTTAAAGAATCAAGGGTATGTGGAAAGGAATGGAAAATTATATCCTATAGATTAGTGTCTTCGAAGACACTATCGTAGTATTTGTGGTATTTAAACTCGTCTTGCTTTTCATAATAAACCATTAACTCTTCATCGTTCACGGCTCCTTCTCGTGGTTTTCTTCCTCCCCATTTTACTGTACCCTTTAGATGCGTGGGTTTGCCATATATTATTCCATCCTCGCAAGACCAAATAAGAACAGGATTCAATCTTTTATCACACAACTTTACAACCTTTCGTGCTGCTACAGGAAGAGGATAAGCTTCTGCAATAGTGCGGAACCTTCCTTTAACCTCAACATAAGCAATTAGTTTACCGGTGGAATCATACACCCTGTAATCTACATCGTTGGGGGAAAGCTTTTTAAAACTTCCCTTGAATCGGCTAACAAATTTTTCAATAGCTCTCTTTTCTCTTGCTAAATCTTTATTTGTTTCAAATCTCATTAGGTGAATTAAAGTGTATTTCTGCGTGGCACCTACAACAAAGTACTACACATTTGTTAATTTCTCTAAGTATCTTATCGTGAGACATTCCCCTATGGGTACCATTACTTACGGAAAACTCCTTATCGGCACGGGGATGATGAAACTGCAATGCATAGGTCGTAAAGTTATTATTTGTTTTTTTAGAGTACCCACATTTGGTGCAAGCTAAGGTAGATTTATATTCATTTAACCAAGCACGGTGCTTACTGCGATAGTGACGCTTGTATTCATTATAGCACGCCTTACATAGTCTCCTCCGGTATTCTCGGTTTCGCTTTACTCCCGAAGTAGGGAAATCTAAAATAGGTTTTACGGTCTTACATTCCTTGCACTCCCTTTGCTCCGTATCATTCCACATTTGATTTATCATAGTTCGTCTTGCATAGATTCGTGCAGCGTCTTAAGTTCCTCTATGGTTTTTTTAATTTCTACTTGAGCTTCATCTATTTCTCTGTCAACAATGCATTCGTAAATCTCTGAAAGGTTTGTATAAAGTCCATCCATTAACCTATTAATGTAACGTAATCTTTCGTAATCTATAGATGATATTTGTTTACTCACTCCAATCTTCCATTGCAGTTAAAAATTCATCTCCTATTCTTTTATCAATTTTTCTTATATTTTGATAAATTTTGCGAGAGTTTTTTTTGACTTGTTTTTTTTCATTAAAGGAAGAGTCCGTACCTAAGTTGCAATATAAACTACAATCAATACGTAAAAGTTCATCTATTTTTTTACGTTCAGTCCAACTTTTAAATTCGACAATCTTTTCGATATCATCAACTGTATAGACCATTTAATATATGGTTTAGCTTAGTGGTAACTATTTTTATTTTCTCATCACACAGTCCTCTTTCATCAATAACCTTAATAATATGTCGATATTTTTGATAATAAGTTAGACTATGATTCAACTCTTCAATAGACAAATTTAAACTTTTATTTTTCTTATCCAAAACATAAGTCTCGTTAATTAATTCTGTACGAGTCATAAATGTTGCAGGATGGTCTGTGTCTTTATATACTTTTTTTACTAATCGGTAGTGGTCTAACAGTTCTTTATCAAACTTTACCAACCCCTCAAATTGCTTTACTCCGTGAATAACGGTAGCGTGATTTTTGTTTAAGGTTTTGGCTATGGCTGACCAACCATATTGGTTGTCGTGCAATATTTTATAATATACCATTCTTGCATTCACATAATCTCGTTTGCGAGAATTAATGAATATGTTGACTCCTAAACAAGAAAGAATTATTTCAGCGAGATTGTCGATTACGCATTGTTCTACTATTGGTCTCATTGTTATTAAATTTAAGTGTTTTGTTTTCTAATATATAATCAAGATAGTCATCCACTTCTATAAGGGAGATATCAAGAAATAATGGAGACTCGTCAGGTTGTTTTAAATATTCTATTTCAAAATAAATAGGTTCATCTAAGGTCGTACAAACCCCACCAACCCGTTGTGTCCATCCCGCAAGTTCTTCTAAGTCATCAAAATTAATTTCTAATTGCCGGGCAACATCAAGTCCTGCTTTGGTAGGATATGCTTGTAATCTCTCTATAAACCACTCATCAACTTCAAAAGAGCTACCCTCTGTATACTTCTGTTTTAATTCCATACGCTTTTAGTTCTTTCATTCTAAATTCTTGTAATTTAGAAACTTTTCCTTCAGGTTTTTTTACCTCACTAAAGATTACATTAGATTTCGGTGGTATGGCTATCAAGTCCGGTATTCCGTTCTTGTTAGTCTTGATTAATTTAATAACATAATATCCCTGACTTTCAAGTTCTTCTATTCTTTTTTTTTGCAATTGTTGTTCGGTCACTTTTTAAACTATTTTTGTAGTCGATTATAAATCCTACGAATACTACTACATTCATTCCAACTGACGCTATCACCTCTTTTAGGTCACCATAAACATTGGTAGATAAATGAATATGCCCAACTATCCAAAAAGGCATTGCAAGATTTTGACTTATCCACACTATGAAAAAGGAAAAGAACTTTTTCATTATTACAAATTTAAGAAATCATTTTTAAAGTGCCGGACAGTATAGTCTTTCTTTTTTATAACGGCTTTGTAGATGTCTTTTTCTATCCCGCCTTTTGAAAATACCCAATACACCTTACTGTGCGTTCTATCTTTGGTTGTCATCCTGTCTCTGCTTTGCCAATAACTTGTTGCGCTAAAATCTATATTGTAATAAACTAATGCATCTGCTTGCCTTAAAGATATCCCTTCTCTTCCGCTTACTATCTGTAACGCAATATTCTTGTTATAGGTTGTGAAATCTTCAAGAGAATTACACAAGGTATCTTTAAAGACCTCCTTTAGTGCGTTGTATTCTTCTCTAAACTTATAGAAGATAGCAATTTTTTTTCCTGAAAATTTTTCCGCAATGTAAAGAGCTTTAGAATAATCCAATACCATTGAGTTACCGCTTTCAAACTTTATAGTTCCCGAATATAATTGGTGTAACTTCTGCATTAATTTAGCGGGTGTATCTCCAAGTATTACTTCCTCAGTCCCTTCAACTACAAGATGTTTTTTTAAAGTAGATGCTAAGTCCGAAGTGCTATCTTCTAACTCCACCTCTAATACTATTTCGTTTATTTGGTTTTTGAATCCTGCCTCTTTTTGTGAATAAGATATAGTCATTGGACTCATTTTCTTTAGTATGGTAGTTAGTCCTCTTGAGTAGTCATTGACATATAAGGAGTTTATCTTTCTCTGCCTTACATCTATATAATCTTGAGCAAACTTGTAAAAGCTCACATACTCTTTGAAAGGGTTCGTGGGAATCCCATACACTTGATGAAACATCTGACTGTAACTTTCGGGTGTCGGTGTTCCTGACATCAAGCACACATAGGGATTGTGTTTATTTATAAGCTCCCTTACCTGTTTAGCTCGTTTGCTTGGCTTAGGAAAAGCTCCAAGTGTGTGAGCCTCATCAAGAATTAACATATCGTAGTTCTTTTTGTGGTCTATTTTATGGATAGATTCATAATTGATAACTGACAACCCAAAAGATGCATTAAGCAGCTTGTAATCGGACTCAATACTGCTAATAGCTTTCTTCTTTGTTACAAAAAGAACCTCTTTACTGTCCAAAGATTGAGCCAATCCTAAACTTGTCAGAGTTTTCCCCGTTCTTACCTCCATTGCAAGGTAAATAAATCTATACTTTTTAACTATGTCTGTGGCTTTATCTATAATTCGCCATTGGTATTCTCGGAATTTAAACATCTTTTTTTAAAAATTTTAAGTGAATACAAAATATTTTCTCTTACCTTATCATCTTCTTTTTTATTCCATCGGAATTGTTCTACATAGGTGGCACTCTTTCCTCTTCCAATCTTGATTTTGTCCGTGTGAAACATTACCTTGTGCAGAAGTTCCAACTGTTTTAAGTGTTCGCAATCACTCCTTGCGAAAGTCTCTTCCAATAGTTTTACCATCTTTTATAAGTTTTTCAATGTTAATACATTTATCATAATCTTCATTTTCAATAAAATAACGCAACAACTCATCAAGTGTCTTTGAAGACACCGGTGATTCAGGATTAAAAATAAAGTACCCTTCATCCCTAAGCACCAAATCTTTTAAACACTCATACCCCATAAACACGTTATAAGTATTTCGCATTGCTTGATGAATATTATACATTTAGTTTAGATTGAGAATTCGCCTCTTCTGTTGATTTTATTCTCATCCATCTTCCCCTCTCGTCTCTTCCTTCTTGCGGGGTGACATTAGATATGTAAACTGCAAAAGCTGACATCCATTTGTTAAATCTAATTCTACTTAAGGTTAACTTAGACTTAGGAGCATAATCGGGATACTGCTCTATGTAATCAAGATAGCATTCTTGTAGGCTTATCCTTATATCTATTTGAAGCAAATGATTTTTTTCGCTACCATTTATTAGACCGCACCACTCTATAAAGTCGTGAGATGTTTCGGCAGAAAGTTGTCTAATTTTAAGATTTACAAACTTGCTTTCTACTAAACCTGTGTTTAAATATCCTTGTAAGCATTTAACCATATAATTATCAAACGCACACCACTCATCATCATTCCAATCACCAAACAATAACTTCCCAAACTCATCTATAGGGGTAAAGTTCTTTTGATAATGTTGATGTAATTCAAGCTCCCATTTTCTCCGAGCAAAAGAATTACCACTCCCCTTAATAGCATAGTTGGTAGTAATAGATATCTTAGGAGATTTTTCAAAAGGAATCTTAATAGCATCCTTGTTTTTCTTTTCAAGAGTTAGTCCTTCTGTAACTACACTAAACAATCTTTCAAAGTCAAAATGCTTTCTTACATCATCAAAGACAAGTATTTGAGTATCAGCCGAGACAAGTTGATAAGCAAAGCTTCTTTCAAAGGTGAAAGATTTTCCATCAATAGTCACTACTTTTTTCATATGCGCTAAAGCATTCATAAAAATTCCTTTTCCCGTTCCCCCTTCAGGGTTGTCGGAAATTACTTCATCATTAAGAATTACTGCCGGGCAGTAGGACAGGTTTTTATGTCCGTGCATTAAGAACCCTATAGTAGATTCCATTGACTTTACTCTGTCTTCTTGGGAGTTGCATATGTTATAAATGAAGGTGGCATAGTCTGTTTTAGGAGAACACAATGAGAAATTCCTATCTATTACGTGGTCTTTCCAAACATATCCGCATAAATCTATATAGTCAATCATCACTACTTCTTTTGTAGTTATCTTAACTGCACAATTTCTATAATATAAATATGATGTGTCTTTGTTATCTTGAATAAAATAAATATCAATAGTAGAAAGAAGGGTTAAAAACTCCTCTTTAAAGAAACGAGTATGGTCAGCAAAATAATTATAGATACTTAAATCGTCAATATCTATTAAGTGATTTAGAATAAAATCTTTTATTTCCTTTTCATCCGTATGGTCTATTAGGTTATTGGTAACTTTAACAAACACATAATTCTTACTGCCTTCAGGAGAATACTTATAGAATCCATTGTCTTCTAAGAATTGTTTAAAAAGAATATGTATTATTCTAATTACTCCCTTTTCGTTTTTAGTCCAAAACTGTGTCTCTTGTGCCTCTTCGTCTATACGAGTTAACACCGCCTCTATTATCTCGCCATCCACTTGAGACTCTTCTAATGAATGACGTAGTTCTTTTTTTGATGCACCTCGCTTCAGCTTTATTTTTAAATTAGTAATTCTATCTTCGTCTTCGTAATACTTAGTTCCAAAGTTTTGTGTATTGGCATAGGCAGAGTCTATAGTTCTATTAATTTCTGTTTCATCAAATGATTTAGTTTGATAATTAGAAAGTATATATCCGGCTAATGATTTGTTAATTCCATAATCATTAAATGCCGCAGCAAGTACATAGCAATTGTGATTTCGCTGACCTTCTACCATTGGGTATTTTTTAGTCCACCATTTGGTAAGTATCTCTACTATTTTGTTCTCGTCAGTAATTGGAAGAGTTGGAGCATCTCTAAATTGATGTTTCTCTTGGTATTCCCTTTCTTCAATCTTATCCCAAATAGAAGAGTTATCATTAACATAGATTAAAGGGTCGTAAGATTCATAACAAACCCTCGACAAGTTCTTGCACGTTTCATCAAACTTATCATTATTAAAGTGTCTTCCTAAGCTATTAAAAAAATGAATATGATTATCTATGTCTTGTGGCACTTTTACTAACACCTTTAACCCTCTGCCCGAAGGAGAAACAAACACCGAATAAGTGTAAGGTGATTTAGTTATATTCTCTTTGTCTTGTAAGAGTTCTTTACTCTTTTCGTATCCATCAAAATCCAAACAGATTAACCCTGAATGTTCTTGAATGGAATTGTCGTTTCGCTTAATAAAGGTTCCTGAAAAGCATATAGCGGGTAACTGTTTTTTAAGTTCGTTGCGTTCTGCTTTTCTTTTTTCTAACCTAATTCTTTTTACTAACTCCTTAGATGCGCCATTCTTTATTCGGTCTATAATTGATTCCACCTCTCTGTAAAAAGGAGCATCTGTCGTTTTGATATTCCTAAAAATTGTTATCATTGATGTCATAATTTTATGTTTAATGTTGAGTTGATGTTGACTTTATGTTAAGTTTCTGCCTGATTATCAATGAGTTGCTGACTTTGTTAACTTTTTCCTATCATATAAAAAATAAATAATAAAGTATTAAAAATATAATAAAAGATATAGTAAACTAAAATCAACATTCATAAGAAAAAAAAAGGGGAAGAGTTTCCTCCTCCCCAAACATTAAACATAAATTTAGAAAGGTAGGTCTGCCTCTTCTTCTTGAGGAGGAGCAGATTCTGTTTTCTTTTTTGGTTCAAACGTATCAAGTTCGATGTAATACTTTCCTGATTTAGCCTGATTTATATTCAAATTAAGCCAACCATTCTTTTGGTTTTGCTTCATAAACGAAACTGCATCGTCACATTTAACGCTTACTCTACCAACTACAAAGTCAGGAGCATTTTCTCTGCGTTTGAAACTAAATCCATCCGCAAACACTTTTTCATCTTGTGCCATAATATAATTTATTTATTAAAAATTTGTACCCCAAAAAATTGATAAGTGGTTGAGGCATCCACTCTTATATGTGTGTCTTTAAAGACACCACTATGTTTTTATATTTCTTCGTAGAAATAGAATTGATTAATATCTTCTAAAGGATTATCTCCGTAAAACTTCTGATATATCTCTACCGCTTTCTCTACTTTGTCTTTTCCTCTGTCTAAACTATCTTGGCTTACAGTATAAGCACCCATCATTAAACTTGTCTTATCTATGACAAGAAACATCATAGGCTTTTTAAATAAGGAAGAGTATATATAGGCTTGGCTATCATAATTGTATTTTCTAAAGTTCCACCGAAAATCATTAATATTTCCTGTAGTTTTCAAATCAAAAAGAAAATCCTTCCCTACTATATCAGCCTTGCCTTTCCAAAGGTGACCACTTAATTCAGTAATAGAAGGCACTTCAAATTTATTCTCGTCACTAAAAATATAGTTATGAAAGTCAAAGTTAGTTTTCATTGCATCTGCCCATCTTTCTACTTCTTGTTTTTCTTTAGTCAAAAGAATCAATTCTTTTTGTGTCGCTATGATTTCTTCTTTATACTTTTTTGTTGCCCTTGAAGAAGCATCAATATGTATTATATCTTTTGCTTTTTGTGGCTCAAGAAACAATTGATGAAAATATCTTCCCATAGCAAACTCCTTGCTATCTTTTCTTTTCTCACCAAATTCCTTTGGATTCTTTAATAAAGAACCAATGTCGCTATTAGACAGAAACTGTCTCCCAATGCCATTGTAATACTCCTCATCATTTTTTAGTTGTTCAATTATTTTTTTTCTCATCTTATATATTTTTTTTGATTTCTGCTTTCACTAAGTTCGGCACAGAATATTTGCGTTGTAGAGTTTTTACAATTTGAGTTAAACCCATTTCTTTATTGGCACTAATCCATTTTAATGCTTTAACCCAATTATCAGAATCCAATTCTAATTTTATTAGATTCTTAGGAGTATCCCCTGTAGGTGATTTTGAAGAACCATTGCCTTGGTTGGATATTGCATTTTGCACTTCCTCTGCACTTGCTATGGATGTTTTAAGACCAATGCCAAAGTTTGCAAGGCATCTACCCCAAGCACTCGTTTCGCAGTTTTCAACATAAGAAGTTTTGTTGATAAATGTAGAACCTTTCTCCTCTTCTGCTAATCCATTAGCTACCACTCTTCCTTGTTCATCCATTATAGATGCAAGAATTAAAATAGAATTGTCTGTCTTTTCAATCACCTCTGATGTAAGAGAGTAATTAGGATATTGGTCACGGAAATACATAAGCCGTTCATTGACTTCTACATAATCCCTTCCTTTAATTTTGATTGTTTTTAATTTAGTTGTCATAATGTTTTGATTTTATTTGATTATACTTTTTTTTAATTTTTGCATAACGATTAAGAATACTTTCTCGTGATGCCTTTAGTGATATTATTTGTTTGGGATTTCTTCTCCCATTCATCTCTACTTTAATAAGGTGTTCTACCCTATTAAGCTTGGTACGATAGTTAGACAAGGATAATTCATACACTCCTATCTTCCAACCCTCTTCAAAAAAAAAATCTAATTCTGCCGTAGTGAGTTTGGAATACCATTCTCCACCTTTTGCAGTATTAAGTATTTCTATTTTTTTTGTCTCTATGTCTTGAGATATTTTACATCCGTGAAGAAGACGAGAAATTATTTTAGTTGTGTCAACCTTAGTGGAGTATTCATCCTCTATTGCTTGTTGCATAATGTCTTCTAAGGTGTACATTTTACGTCAAGTTTTGACATACGTTTTCATAATCTTTGTCTTCAGTCGTCTTGTCAGACACTTGATTAATTCCGTGTATAATAGAAGAATGACCAACCGTATATCCATTTTCTTCCATATAGTTTTGGATATATCTTATTTGCATAGGTCGGTGATAGCATAAGTAATATAGTAGGTGTCGTGCATCTACTAAATCTCTTCGCTTAGATTTTGCAAACAAGTCTTCTTTTGTAATGGCAAACAAGGTTACCACCTTGCTTACATAATCATCAAATATTCCTTTTTTCATCTTGATTGTTTTTTAAGCCATAAACTTTTCCAACTGATTCAAAAACTTCGTTTAAAATATCTATGGCTTGGGTTGAATTATAATTTTCTTGAGCTTCTAAATGGTGTATCCATTGAGTATAGAGTATCTCTTCATACTCCTCTTGCTCGGACTGTCTTTGTGCGGTAAATAGTTGCTTTGATTTTGACATTTAATTAGATTAAAATTAGGGTGTAAATATACACAATGTTTATTACTTGTCCAAATTTTTATTATTTTATTTCAGACTTAACCCACAAAAATAACTTCTTCTCTAACCGATTAATGTCTTTTGATTTTGATTGTTTTTCACCAAGACTTAGAATCCAAGTCCCATCTTTCAACAGTTCAATATAAGTTCCACAGATATATATCATTACTCCGTTGCAGTCTGCACTTAGGTCTACGTCAGGGTAGTTGGTCTTATATAGATGAACGGGAGTTAATCTCCCCGTGTCTTTAAAGACACTTAATGTAAATGGTGTTTTCTTATCTGCATATTGATGCATTCTTGTAATGTATCCTCTATCAGATTTGTGTCGCAATTTTTCAGAGTTTGCCTCTTTGAGATAAATTGATTTCATTTGATTTAATTTTTTGCAGTCCATTCTGCGTGAGTTAATATTAGGGCATCACCTACAATGGTAGTTCCTACCATTTGTGACACTTCTATGTTAAGGGGTAAGTTTTTTAATAGTCCTTCCTCATTTACAAGCACTACCCATTTCTGCGTGTAAACAGGTTCTATGTATCCGCCAACCGCATCTTGCTTGGCTTTTAATCCCTCGTGATTATAATTTTCCACACGAGTTCCATCTGATTTTATAATAGTCGCCATAATGTTTGTTATTTAATGTTTGTTAATTTATTTATAAACGTCCACCGAATACTTGTTTTCCATTCTCATAGATGTCGTAGGTTCCGTAATCGTCTTCTCTGCAATGATGGAGTTCAGCTTTATCAAATAATTCATCTTCATTATCATCATCATCAAGGGCATCCCATTCATATACTAAATAGTCGGCAATTTCTTGATAATTCATATCTACAAGGAATTTATTGTCAATTTCTATTTCCACTTCCTTGAAGTAAAATTTTTTTAAGGTTACGATTGTTTTTGTTTTCATCTTATTAGGTTTTAGTTTGTCGTTTAATGTTTGTATAAAGATAGTACATTCTTAGTTACTATCCAAACTTTATATCGTTTATTTTCGCATACCAATATCCATCTTTTAAAATCTTATCGGCATCCTTAAACCAAGTGTCTTTAAAGACACTTTTGGGTTTGGGTAGATATCCCACTTCCATTCCTATTTTCAATCCCAAGCTAATTGCCTCGTCTATCTCCTCGTTATATTCAAGTAAGGATTCGCTTCCATCTTCGTGTAGGGCATAGATAGAGTGGTTTAGCCATATGTCTTGTATTGCTTTTACCCCGCATTTTACTTGCGGTGTTATGTCTAACCATATAAAGTTGTCGTCTGTTATAATTACATTTTTCATTTTATTTAGTTTTAATTATTTATTTGCTTTACTTTTTTATCAAGGATACCCCTAATTTCATCTGTTACCTTCTTATATGGATTGGCACTAAATACATCGAATATAAATCTTTGTTCAGTTGCATCTATGTGTACTTCGTATTCCTCGCCTTGTAGGGTAATCATCCTTATTTCAATTAATTTGTGTAAGTCCATTGTTGTCATAGTTGTTGGTATTATGGGGGTGTTTAACCCCCTTGTTAATATTTTTTATACTTCTTCATCGTTTACAGTTATGATAAGATTAATTTTATTTCCTTTGTCAGATGTAAAATTCCATTCAAAAACTTCGTGCAATTCACCTGTTAAAGATTCATCAAGTAATGTTTGTATTTCCTTCTCTGTTAGATTGATATTTATAGTTTCCATTTTATTTAGTTTCAATTAGGGTTAAAATTTTATTTATTATTACTTCCTTTTTGATTTCTGCTTGTTCGGAGCCAATGTCTCCATTGACTTCGTCTTTGACTATGTGCCCATATTCATATAGGATTTCTACTAATCTACCCTTGAGTGTTCGTTTCATTTTAGTGTCATTTTTTGATATTAGTGTCATTTTTTGATAGTTTTATTTCATCTTTTAAAGATTTAAGAATGATATCCATTCCCTTGTGTCTTCTTTCTATCTCTTTTCTTTGTTTGCTTAATAGGTAATCCCAATATTTGTCTTTCATTTTATTTAAGTTTTGAGTGTATTAATCCTTTGTGTTCTGCTTCACTTTCTATGGATAACCATATTTGCTCCATAGTTGCGTTATTATTTAACGCTTTTATTAATATCTTCATTGCCACTTCTGAGTTGCAGTCATAGATATCCATTACATCAGCCGATTGCCACAGGTTATTCATTTGATATCCTCGCAGTTCTAATTCCTGTCTTAAATCTTCGGTTGATACTTCTTTTAAATCTAATGTGTTTTCTGTTGTTTTCATTTTCTGATTATTGCGGGAGTGTCTTTAAAGACACTTCCTGATTAAATTTTAATTGCCTCTTTCGAGTTCCATTTGTTGTTCTGCTTGGTATTCTGTATTGCCTATAAAGACATTGATAACTTCGTCTCGTACATCATTGTGGACTGACTGATTGTCAAGCCACTTGCTGATATCGAATCTACCAAAGTGTAATTCGTAAATCTCAAAGTTGTAAGAATCCCCGTCTACAACTACGTCTAATGTTCTTAGGTTTTCGCTTTGTCCTATGGACATTTCTATTTCTATTGTTCTCATTGTGTTTGATTTAGTTGTTAATATTAAATGTTTACGCAAGTTCCTCTTCCGTTTTCGTATGCTTCCATAACTCTGTCTCTTGTATGTATTTGCTCTCCATAAAGCATATATTCTGCTTTACTGCATCGTTTCATCCAACAAGTTCCTTCCGCATTTTCCCACATAGCTTCTTGACTCTCCGCAAAATCCTTGCGGTCTATGGCTACACCATAACCACTTACTTCTACACAGTCACAGTCACGACTAAAATGCTCAAAGTAGATTGGTTTTCTTAAAACCACTTCACGTACCCATAACTTGAATACCTCGCTATGCCATTTTATGAATTGCGGGAGTTGTCGTTTAAAAAATCTGCGGGTGCGGGTATATGGATTAGGTTTTGGGCGAATAACAAGTAGGAATCTGCCTATCCCAATTAATACTATCCCACTACATTGTCTTAGGGAATTAGAGGTACTGAAAAATTTACCCTCAGTTAGTCGGGAATTTTTTCTGTATTTGCGTATTTGAATTTTCATTGTTTTTATTTTATAGGGTTAAGTGAAATGATAGTGTCGCTAATTGCGTGAGATTGTTTTACTGCATCTGCATTTGTAGTTGCATAAATATCTATCCATTCTTTGTCTTCTCTGCCGAGAGGAACATAAATTAATCTATAGTTTGGCATTGTATTGGATTTAAAGGTTAATAATTATTTGTCTTTAACTTATAGTACTTGCATTGCGTTAAATATTTTTACCCAAGCTTGGGTGATTACTTTGGTATTATCATCAAGGATTTCATCACTTGTGGAATTAATAATCTTAGAGGATATAGCTCTTAGTTCTTCTTGGGTTAAATATACTTTTATTTTCATTGTATTGGATTTAAAGGTTTCCGTTTCTGCCTTTTGGCTTCATCAGTATCGGTACACACCGATAAACAGAAGGGAGTGTCTTTGAAGACACCACCCCTTGCTGAGTGTTAACTCATTGACATCACATCGTTTTCTGCATACCATCTGTCGCATCCACTACAATGGAATTGATTGAATCCATCAAACACCAAATCATTATTACATTCGGTATCTTTACAGACGAGTGAGTCCATCTGTAGAGTAAACTCTTGCTCAATGTCATCATCAAATAAATCTATCTGAGTGCAATCGTGAGTCTTTACTTCTTCTAATGAAAACGTAGATGGTCTCCACTTTGGTTGATTCTCATAGGACTCAACCTCATTGCGACCATTCCAATAGTTCTCTGCTTCTTGGTTAAAGTATGTCCAACATAAGATAGTTTTACCTTTTACCACTACAGGTATTTGCTTACGGATATACCAATGTGGATGAGATTCCAATCTGTCTATTTGTGCAAGTTGCTTGTCAGATACCTTGAATACATCTACCACCACATTCTTTCCTTTGCCTTTCTCGTCTAATAGGTAGGGCAATCCGTTTACAACCAAAGGATATTGGTCTTGGGTTTTGCCTTTGCCAATATGCTTGGCATTGGTTAGGTAATTATAATAATTTCCAAAACCTTTTTTAAGAGTGCCATACACCGCAATCACATTGTCTTGCAGTACATTGGCTTTAGAATACCAAATACCATCCTTATATGTATACAGATGTCTGTTGTAAATTTGGAAAGACCTGTGACGTAGATTGACTGAAACAAATCTTGCTTCAAAGTTTGCAAGTTGATTCTTCCAAGTATGTCGGGCAGTTGAGCCAATTTTGATTGCCAAATCTTCCGTATCAGTCATTTTGTCATTTCCAAACCCATTGATAGTGCCGTTCATCATTAGCATTTCATCTTTATTCTTACCGCATACAAATGGGTGAGTGTTTGACTTGGTTATTGCGCCAATCGTAGCATATCGAAAATGAGCAATGAATGGTCGGTCGGTTATAATGACCTTGTAGTCACTTGACTTGTGATATGTGACTTCGAATGTATCGAGCCATACAATACCTAATCCGTGAGGATTTATTCGGGCTGAATTTTTTGCCACCTCTCTTGAGATGACTTGGTTTTTTTGTTTGATAATAATTATACACATAATGTTTGAGTTGTGAGGAGTGTCTTTGAAGACACAGACCTCGATTTAATTGAATTGATTTAAACGAAGGTACGACAAAAATTAGACATATCCTAATCTTTTATTGCAGTAAATTTGCACCTCTGAATCCATTTGTATCGGTCTATGTTCTTACTATAAACCTTTTCGATTGCTTCCCATTTCGAATGGGCAAGAATGGTTTCAATTGGTTTTGTTGCGTATCGCACCTTAAAGTAGTGTTGTTTTTCTTTCATTTTATTTAGTTTTAGTTGTTATTATCCTACGTAAATTAAGATGGCATCATCACAGTAAGCACCCTCTATTCCTAACTTTTGTGCTATGTGATAGCTACCTACATATTTAAAGAGTAGATGTAATGCCCATATTTTGACATCTGTACGTAGTTGTTTTTCTGCTTGTCTGCTCATACCTTCCATCTCTACAACAATGTACTTCTTTCCGTTCTCGGAATCTGACCATACATCGGATGCATCCGTTTGTGAGGTAACCTCAGTCATAAATTGCTTGATATTTGTTTTCATTAGTTGATAGATTTTAAGTTAGCAATAGTTGATTCTAAGTTGTAGATGTATGTCTCTGCTATAGTGCTATCTACACGACCATTAGATGCATCGTATTGAATCCATTCGTGCATATCCTCTAACGTATTAATAGCTTCGTTTAGCTTGTAAAATTCGATAGTACTGAATGAAGATAAAAGGACAAACAATAGCACCAAAACAAATCCCTTTGGATTAGCTCGTTTGCGTTTTGCTCTGTCTGTAATTGCTTGAGAATTGATTCGTAAACCTGTCGTATATGTTTTCATTTTGTTTGATTTAAAAGTTGTGGTACATTATTAATAAATGGTAGAAGAGAGGAGTACCACCAACCTCTCAACTACCATAAGAGAGACTATAAGCAATCTCTCCATAGACCAATTAGAAATGCAACCATCACATAGCTTACTCCACCAATCACCGCCAATGCAAATCCTAACGAGATAATGTCGGAAAGTTGAAAGGGACTTGTTTCAAAGATGTGAATTAGTACTCTGCTGATTGAGATAAGCACAAATGCAGTAATGATGGATAATGTTGCGTTTTGAATGATGTGTAATGTCTTCATTGTATTATGGTTTTTAGATTTCTGTTTCATCCTTTGGGAATCGTCAGGTAGGATACACATCCTACTACAGAGGAGTAGTGTCTTTGAAGACACCACCCCTTGCTGATAGTTAGAAATTACTGATACCGCCAATTGGATTGTAAACTGAATCGTCAAGACGAGAGGATAACAGATTGATGTACCATAAATCTCTTACCTCACCCTCACCACCATTCTGTTGAATGAGAGAGACTAAACTGCGTTTGTAGTTTTCAGTTGGAACGTAATCAATCCTTTGATGAGAACGCCAAGCCAAAAAATTACCTCTCCACCATCCCTTCAACCATCCGACAGTATTGATATCCACCTTACCACTAAAGATAAACTTGCGGAAATGCTTCGACAATTCAACTAACTTCGCAACTTTGTCCGCATCTTGATTGTACATTGACATCAAGATTGGTTCGATGGTTCGAATGAATTTGCCATATGTCGCATTTGGATGGTTGACCGCAAAATCAACAATATGATACATTAACTCATATCTACGTATCATTTGCTTTACAGACGTTACTCTTGATGGCAATCTAAACTCTACACCGAAGTGCTTATTAAGAGCTACAGAGTACTTACCTACAGTAATATTGATTCCTACACCACCTATTGTTTCTACCATCTGTGGATTACCATAACAAAAACCATTGGTTAACCTCTTACGAAAGATGGCGTAAAGAATCGGAACAAATTTTCGCATTCTTTCCATCAAATCAGCTCCATCCATCCCATCTACACCTACGGTAATGTGTCCCCCACAGTTGGAGTTAGATGGCGAATATCTATCCTCAATTACTTCTTTTGCTTCGTGAAACATATTGAACACTTTTGTCCTCCAATAGCATTTTGCAAGTAATGGTAGAACGTGAGTAACTGCTTCAAATCCGCAAGAACCATCCCTTTCGAATCCACAGAACAATGGGTATTCCTTTACGCATCCCCTATGAAATGTGGTCTTTTCTACTTCAAACCCGATAGTGAATTTTGATTCTGCTTCAACCCCATCAAACAAGACGTTCTTACGGTCTTGCATCCTGATTCCGTTGAAATCTAACGGGAGTGCTTTGTTGATTTTTATGGCATCTGCTTTATTACCATAGGAAACAATTTCAGCTCGTCTATCGGTATCACCGATACATTCGAATTTGTGACCTGTGTTGTTTAAATTTCTCATAATTTTGGTGGTTTTTGTTGGTTTCTGTTTCTGCTTTTGCTTCATCAGGATAGGCACACACCTATCGACAGAGGGGTTGTGTCTTTGAAGACACAAACCCCTTGAAGATTACCTTGCGGGACTCATCTGTTCTTCAGGTACCTCATAAAGACTATCCTCAATTCTGTCTTCTTGGATTAAATCATTCATATCATTGAACATTGCTAATAAATCATTGTAAAAATCTTGCTTTATGTCTCCATTAGCTAACTCTCCATTGATTGAAACCCCTTCATCAGTAAGCCTTATAGAGTACCCCTTTTCGCCATTGATACCATCTTTCGCTATACTGAATGTAGCATAGGTCTTTGCTCGGGTAACTTCAGCTTCCTCACCATCAGATTCAGCTTTCGCAAACTTGAGCAATCCTTCTACACTTCTATTTGCGTCTTCGCCATTGTTCTCGGCAGTAGTACATTGACGTTTGAATTTCGTCACGATTGCGGATTCGTCTTCCTGTAGCTTACCCGCCTTTACCATCTTGTAACCAAAGGATTTTTGCCATCCGTAAACTTTGTTGAAAAAGTCTTCCGTATTGCTCCAATCAATTCCGTTATCCTCAAGCAGTTGTTTAGTCTCAGATGCGTTAAACCATTGGACTGATTGGCTTACCATTTTCGCTAACTTCAGCGATTTCTCAAACTTGGATTTCTTTGCGTCTTTGACGGAATCACGCAAGTTAAAAATTGTATCAAAATTGATATTTGTTCGGACTTCCGCACTCGCTAAAAAGTCTGTCTCTATTTGCATTAAATTGCTCATAATTTGTTGGTTTTTAAGTAGTTAAGGTTCAAATGAGGACTATTCCTCGTTCATTGATAGTACGAATATAGTCTTTTTCATTCAATAAACAAGGATTAAATACAATTTTGTTTCATTGGATGTCTAATTCTCTTTTGTCTATTGTGGATTGATGGCTCAATGGCTGTTCGTTCCATACGTTTTGTTATGTCGTTAAAAATGTCGGTCAGAGATTAAGAGACATCCCTTTGTCTCTGTGTCTTTAAAGACACTTACTCTCTTTCTCTTCCCTTTAGAGGTAGTAAGGGAAGGTATGAGGGGGTGGATGAGCGAGTAAAGTAATTCAATTCAAATCAATCAATTAATCAATTAATTAATTAATCAATTTAATCAATCAATTCAATCAATCAATTCAATTCAATTGCAAGTTGTTCGGCATCACACAACAATGAGCGTTAAGGACTGCAGTCAACGTTGAGCAATCAACGTTAACGACTTAACTTAGGACTTAACAATGTGTACGTCATAGGGGTGTAGGGGTGCAGCGTCATAGGTGAACGTCACAGGGTGCAAAGGTGTACGTCACAGGGGTGAACGACTTTGTTTCTCAGGGGTGCAAGGGGGTAAAAATAAAAGCCAAAAAAATAGAACCTAACGATTGAAAACATCACCCCCCTGTCAAACAAAAAATGAGTTTCCTTGAGGGGGATGCGCTCGTGGTGTGGGGGGGAACCCAAAGACCCCATATATCTAATATATTTTATTATCTTTGTATAAACGAATAAAACTTATAGATATGTCAGATTGGGATTTAAAGCCTTCAGAAGAAGGATACTTAGTAAAAGACGGTAGATTAATTAATCACGCACCATCACCTGAAATGGGTCTTACGAAATTAGCCAATATGAAAAAGGCAATTAAGAGAGCTGAAAAAGTAAGGATGATTGCTGAGGGAAATGAATTAGCAAATGCAAATATTGATTTGTTTAAGAAACTATAGTGTGTCGTAATTATAGTGGTTGATGTTTGATTGAGAAGAGGGGAGCTATGTGCTCCCTTTTTTTTTATTATTCCAATAGAAATAATGTTATAGTTAGTATATTAATGTTAACTTTCTGTTGACTTTATGTTAACTTTAAAAGTAGTAATCTATTGATAATCAAATAGTTAGAAATAAAAATGTTGAAATGTTAAGTTAAGAGCTTCCCATATAAAAAGCAACGTATATTATATAAAGGGAGTAGTAGTAGTATAGCAGCACTAAACTAAGCATTGATGTATTTATTAGAATACTTTGCTCTTCATTACAAATTAATTTCATATCTTTGCAGAATAATCTATTATAAATTTAATCAACTATGCAACAAGGATTTAGTCCAAAGGACCTACACTTTTCTGATGAAGGTCGCAACAAATTAATAAGCGGTATAAACAAGATTGCTAACGCAGTTAAGTCAACATTAGGTCCACGAGGTAATACTGTACTTATAGAATCACCTGAGCATTTACACGGCATTACTGTTACCAAAGATGGTGTGACAGTAGCTAAGTCTATTTCATTAATGGACCCTGTAGAAAACCTTGCGGTTAGGATGATGAAAGAGGCAGCCGACAGAACTGCTTCGTCAGCCGGTGATGGCACGACTACTGCCATTGTGTTAGCTGAAGCATTGGTGGATGCGGGTACAGAGTTGATTGGTGAGGATACCAACCGAACAGAAGTCCTGCGACATTTGGTTGACGAGACGAAAGTCATTGCAAGTGAGTTAAAATCCAAAGGAAAGAAATTAGATTCGAAGCGACTAAGGGATGTAGCTATTATCTCTGCCAATAATGACAAACAGATTGGTGACATAATTGCAGATGTATACGAAAGTGTGGGTAGTGATGGCATAGTGACAGTAGAGAAAAGCAAGACTTCAAGTACATTTTACGAAACCACTAAGGGATTGAAAATAAAAAGAGGTTATGCATCTACTTTGTTTATTAATGACCAAAAACGAGATGAGTGTGTCCTTGAAGACACTTATGTGTTGGTATGTGATACCGACATTAGCAACATCTTGCAAATAGAAAGCATATTAAAGCCTATAATAAATGAGGGTAAGAAGTTATTAATGATAGCTCCGTGTTCGGGCAATGTTGTCAATACCCTTGCCGCTAATGTAATGAAGAATGGGTTAAAGATTTGTGCTATTAACCCTCCGGACTTTGGTTATCGTCAACACGAGCTAATGCAGGATATAGCAATTAGCGTAGGTGCTACTTATTATTCAGAGAAGACAGGCGATGACTTGAGTCTAATTGATTTTAGTGATTTGGGTCATTGTGCTAAGGTGATAGTTAGCCGTGACTCAACGGTCATCGTCAAGGATGATAAAGAGACAGGAGAAGATATCAAGTCTCGTGTGTCTGAGTTGCAGGTCTCATTGGAAAATGCTAAAAATAAAATTGACAAGGACTTTATTAATCAACGGATTGCTTCCCTATGCGGTGGTATAGGAGTTGTATATGTGGGTGGCAATACAGACCTTGAGCAAAAAGAACTATATGACAGGGTAGACGATGCGGTATGTGCGGTAAGGTCAGCACTTGAGGAAGGTATTCTTCCCGGTGGTGGGTTAGCTTTATACCACCATCATAAGTCTTATATCATTAAAGCCAATGATGAGAAAAATAGTGCGAAGAAACTTGCTTGTTTGATTTTAGCTTCTGCTTTAAAAGCTCCTTTGTTTCAGATTCTTGCTAACGCAGGCTTGGATGCCTTACAGATATATGAGAATGCGAAGGGTCAACAATATGGGTATGATGTGAAAAGAGAGAAGTATGGATATCTAATGTCAATGGGAGTTATAGACCCCGTGAAAGTAACAAGACAAGCATTACAAAATGCAGTATCTGTTGCCTCTACTATATTATCCACCAATGCCATAGTGACTATGGCACGTAGCTATGATAAGGAATAAAGATGAAAAAACTATCTGAAACACAAGCCATCTTAGCAATGTTAATAGTTATAGGAATATATACTATTTGCGTATGGCATTCAGCTCTACATTACTATCCCATAAAAATGCAAATAGAAGTAAATGATTGGAAGCAACGAAATACTGAGTGTCATTGGCAACTTTTAGATTCTCAAGCAAGAAATAAAAAACTACGTGAACGATTGAAACTAAAATAAAATGTTAAATGATATATTAGAATATTACCCCGAAGAAAAATTGCTAAAAGCATACGGTTTTGATGATGCTATATTAGGGGTAAGTGAACAAATGAACGAACCAATTAAACTTATTTATTCGAAATCCAAATGCTTAAATATCCTTATCAAAAGAGATAAGATGAGCTATGAGGAAGCAGCGGAGTATTTTAGTTTTAATGTAGAGGGGGCGTATGTAGGAGAACAAACTCCCATATGGTGTAATGATTTAATGTAAATAAATAATAATGATTAACGAGATATTACAATGGGGAGTATTTATATATGTGTTATATGTATTACTTAAACTAAGTGGTGCTCAGTCTAC